>Ga0209628_10001370_pt1 | contig 15694 bp, 12 predicted proteins | sample TergutCu122P4_FD_187285 | JGI IMG/M metagenome (GOLD analysis project Ga0209628, IMG submission 187285) | Cubitermes ugandensis P4 segment gut microbial communities from Kakamega Forest, Kenya - Cu122 P4 (SPAdes) (version 2) | ecosystem: Host-associated > Arthropoda: Insects > Digestive system...
TTTCGCACTCAAGATCCATATCATCCTAATGTCTACGGGGCCAGAATCGTCATTGCCCACCAAAATAAAAACATCCCTTTTGAACCATTAAACCTTTAGGTTTAAATTTAACGTTTAACGCTGATTTCTAAGCCGTCATCGCCAATACCTACATAGTGGCTGTTATATTTGCCTGAATTGCGGACGTGGTCTATGTAGTCTTTTGTTTCTGCTACAAATTTGCCGACATTATCAGCAACAATTACGGCTCCTTTTCGTAGTTTGTCTTCTACGAGTTTTAAGTATTGGAAGTATTCATCTTTAGTCGCGTCGAGGAAGACGAAGTCAAATGTGTCTTTTAGTGTTGGAATTATTTCTATAGCGTCACCTGTGATTATTTGAACATCAACATCTATTTCTGATTGTATAATGTTATCTTTAGCTACTTCTGCTTCAGTTGAATGTTCTTCTATTGTTATAAATTTCGATGTTTTTTCTAATTCGCGTCCTATTAGAATTGTTGAGTAACCCATGAATGTGCCTATTTCTAGAACTGTTTTTGGTTTAACTGCTTTTACCTCATCAACTAATACTTTACCTCTAGCTGGTCCAATAATTGGAAGGAATTCTACTAATGCGATATCTGCAATCTCGTTTAATAATTGCTCAGCTCTATTTACATGAGTTTCTACCATGATAGACACCTTAAGTATATCAAAGAATCATTATGTAACGTTCACGACTCTCTGTCACTATAGTTAATTTCATGAAAAAGCTAACCTTATAAAAATTTGCTCCAAATAACCGTACTCCTTAAGGTAAACCTTGTAAATTGCAGCTACTCTTTTTAACTTTAAACTATCATTAATTACAGGGAGTTAATACTATGAGTCATCACGTGGAACCTCTTAAGTTGATACATGTTACCCCTTTAGCATCTGAAAGTTTTGGAGTTAGATCCATGTGTACTTTTGTTCAAACTCCTGATGTATCTGTACTTTTAGACGCAGGAGTATCTATTTGTCCATGGCGATTCAATTTACCGCCCCACCCTATTGAATTTCAAAACATCCAAACTATTCGGAAAAAAATTGCTGATGTTGCAGATAAAGCTCAAGTTATAACAGTTAGTCATTATCATTATGACCATCATACACCCTCATTTGAAGATTGGTTAGTCAACTGGACAGCACAAAACGAAACTGCTCGTCAAATTTACCAAAACAAAACATTACTAATTAAAAATCCAAAAAAAGACATAAACAAAAGCCAACATGAACGTGCAGAAACATTCTTAAAAACAGGTGCGAAACACGCTAAAGCTATAGAAGAAGCTGATAATAAAACATTCGTATACGGTAATACAAAAATACATTTTTCCAAAGCAGTTCCACACGGAGAAGATAACACATCAATAGGGTATGTTATAATGACTACAATAGAACTCAACAAAGAACGATTCATGTTCGCGCCAGACATACAAGGTCCCATATCAAATCAAACTAGACAATTAATTTTGGAAAAACCCTTATCCCTACTCATGATAGGAGGACCACCTTTTTACCTTCAACCCCTTCGAATAACCGCTACATCTCTGCAAAATGCCGTAAACAACTTAAACAACATAGTCAAAACAGTACCAGTAACAATTTTAGAACACCACACCCTTCGTGATGAATATTTTCAACAAAAAATTCGTCCCATAAAAGAACAAGCCGAACAAGCTGGACATGACGTTTTAACAGCTGCTGAATTTGTTAATAAAGAAAACAATTTCTTAGAAGCTAACCGTAAAAATCTTTACAAAAAATTTCCGACGACAAAAGAATTCCAGCTTTGGATAAAAACACTTAACAAAAATAAAAACATCCAAAAACCGCCTCTATAATCTTTAGAGTGTTTAATACAAAATGCTTCCAAAGGCTTTATATTAAAACTTTGAATATATGAATAACTGTTTGTAGTGTAGTATTGGGGAAAATCATTGTATAGGCAGGACGGTATAGGGAAAAAGCATCTGGATACATTGGAAAAAGTACGGGAGAACCTTGAAAAGCTTAATGCTAAGGTAGATGTGCTTATTGAATTGCGTAAAGGAAGTGAAAAGGGGGTTCAAAAACTTCCTGATGCGCCACTTGACGTTATAACTCTGCTTAACCTGCCGGATCATTTGCGGAAAACTGCTTTAGTTATATGTCGAAATAGTCGTGGTGCTACTGCAGAGCAAGTTGCTGAATTAACAAATCGAGCTAGGGCTATGGAGAGTTCTTATCTGAATCAGTTGGTAACTATGGGTTATCTTAAAAAGCAGCGTAAAGGGAAAAAGGCGTATTTCTATATTGAAAGAGAATAATGGGGATTATTATGTATGAGTAAACTTGTAGCTGTACATTCCTATAAAGGTGGGACAGGGAAAACAATAATGGCTGTAAATTTAGCTGCAACATTTGTTAAACAAGGTAAAAAGGTGGCTATTTTTGATTTGGATTTTAGAGCTCCAAGTCTTTTTGCTATATTACGTTGTGAAAAAATAAGTGTATGGTTAAATGATTATTTAAATAACAAATGTGAAGTAGATGATGTACTAGTTGATTTAAGTTCAAGAATATCAGGTATGGGTAAATTATATGCTGGACTTGCAGATCCTTCTATAGATGCAATGAGAGATATAACTACAAAAGATCGTCGATGGGAAATGCGGGCGTTAGGGCGTTTACTGTCATTAAAAAACAAGCTTATTGATGAGCAAAAATTTGATTATATAATATTTGATACTAGTCCAGGATTACATTTTTCATCTATGAATGCGATTGTAACAGCTGACTTTGTAGTTATAACAACAACAGGTGACTGTTCTGACGTAAACGGTACAAAACGAATGATAACTGAGTTTTATAAGCTGTTTGAAACAAAAACAGGGTTGGTTATAAACAAGGTTCTTGATGATGATGCAAGGAGTAACAATGCAGAGTATGTTAAAAAAATTAAAGATATATACAATGTTCCCATGCTTGGTGCTGTACCTTGTTTCTGTGAAGTTCTAAAAGCAGAAGGCAGATGCCTTTTTCCACAAGATAAACCTGAGCATCCATTTACATTGTTACTAACTGAAATAGCAAATAAAATTGAAATGAATAATGTTAACTAAGAATGGTATACAAAAGCATCAACAAAACATAGTTAAAAATTAACTTGGAGCAAAAAATGTTGAATAAAACAGCAGCTATTATACTTGCAAACGAACCAGTAAAAAATCCTTCTGAAGACATAGGTACAATGTTACTATGTAATAAACCATTAATTAACCATGCTTTTAACAATGTAAACTCTATAGTTGATGAAGTAATAATTGTAACTAATACCCAAGAACAAACAGAAAAATATGCAGCTATCTTACCTAAAACAGTACACTTCGTTATAGATAATAATGAGCAATTAACCCAAACACCTTTAAGCGGAGCTATAGCAGGATTTGAAGCTGCTCAAAGCAAATACGCTATATTGCTACCTTATGATTCACCTCTTGTAAACAAAGAGTTAGCCATGTTCTTGTTAGATCTTGCTGAGGGTAAAACAGCTGTTGTTCCCAGAAACGCTGATGGTGACATTGAGCCTTTATGTTCTGTTTATCAAACAAAAACTGTATTAGCTACTGCAAAAAAAGTTGCAGCACAAGGGGCTGTGGATCTGCAAACACTTGTTGAAAAACTTCAAGGTGTACGATACATTTCAAAAATGATTGTAGAACAAATAGATCCAGAGCTACACTCATTTCTCAGCATTAACACTCAAGTTGGCATTAAACGCGCAACAGTTATTCTTCAAGAAAAAAATAGAGAACCAAAAAACAAACGGCAAACAACTTAAGTAACTTTTCATTTAACCATTTTCATGGCAAAAAATAACGCAAAGCAACAATTTTACTACGTTGTATACAGAAGCATCACCTAAACACAGTTCTCAAACTTTTTTTAAAAAATTAACTGATAAAAATTAAACGAAAACAACCGAACCTTATATATTCATAACCTAAAAACTGCAAAACTCAAACATTTTTAGCGTTTCAAAAAAGAAATAACGTTAAAAAACACTAAACCAACGACAAACACAAAAAAAATTACTATGCAAAAAACCGCAAAACACATACAAAAACGCTACTTTACACATTTTTTGACACTCACATTTAATTATTCACCAAACTTTCAAACAATTTACCGTTTAACACTCACGAAAAAAAATCGAACATACACATTTTACATTAAACAGTTAAAAACAAACAACAAAATTGCATTTAATCAACATAAACAAACATAATCTCCCATTATTTAACCAAAAATAACAGCTACAAACAACGAAATCAAACAACACCTACCACCAGACGCCAAAAAAATTTACAAAAACCGACGAAAAGATTATTGACAAGAAAACATACATCACCATAATCTGCGAGATAAAATATGTATGCCAACAAAAAATCAAAAAACACTAACACTATAAAAAACTGTGCTTGGGTGATGCTTTTGTATACAACTCGCAACTTTACCAATTTTACACTACGGGGTTACTTACCATAAGCATTGAACGCACATTAATCATTTCACTGCTAAAATTAACCAAAACAGCTCCCCTTTTAACTACACACCTTAAAAACGACACAAAACTGCCACTGGAAACAATGTTTAAACTATTAGAAAAACTCCAATCAGAAAACCTGCTACAGCTCTACAAGGACACAATCAAAGTCTCTACTAACGACCGTATTAAATTAACTGTAAAAGCAGTCACATTAGGCGCAGACATCCAACAAGTTAGCGACTTTCTAAGCTGGCAAGAATTCGAAGAAATAACCACAATAGCCTTAAAAAACAACGGATTTATCGTCTACAAAAACGTAAGATTCAAAACTCCAAACCGCAAATGGGAAATCGACACCATCGGATGCAAACAACCCATAGTCATATGCATCGACTGCAAACATTGGACACATACTTTCTCGCACTCAACCTTAAACAAAATCACAACAGCCCAAGCAGACCGCACAAAAGCCCTAACAGAAACACTACCCAACCCCAAACTACAAATAGAATGCACAAAATGGAAAAACGCCCAATTCATACCAACAATACTATCACTCACACAAAGCAACTTCAAATTTTACAATAACATCCCAATTGTACCCATACTACAACTACAAGACTTCCTAAACCAACTACCCGCATACAGATACCAACTACAATCCTTTCCAAAAACATTTGACCACCTCTAAACGTGTAAAACATCAAACCATAAACGAAAACAGTACTACATTTGTAGAAATTGTGTGTTAGACTAAAATTGGCTGTATAAATCATCATAGGTTTTTGGTCTATTCTGAAATAGATAAAGAGTAAAATCGTTGTTAATAGGTTGGGCAAAAAGGTTTTTTATAAAAAAGAAAAAGGGTTTATTGTATGTTTTAGGGTTGTTTACTTCTTTCTAAGAATCAAGATAAGAATTAAGAAGCCGATTGCTACTACCGCAATTATAGCGACAGCTGCACCGATGACAGCATAAAGCACTGTATTATTTGTACCAACAGCACCTGAATCTTCGACCGTTAAGTATGTAGTTGCAAATGAGCTGCCATATGATTCATCACCCATGAAAGTAGCTGTAATAGTGTATTGTCCCGCAACGTCTGGTACCCAGTCTGAATAACCGAAAGTACCGCTATATCCATCAGAAGTAGTAACACCTATGTTGTAATAGTTACCGTTGGGATCAAGTACATCTATTGATACTGGAACACCAACTAACATAACATCACCATAGTTGCCATCGCCCATCATAACACCACTAAAAACACCGCCTACTGGTGCACCTAGATGTATTTGTTCCATCTGAGCAGCAACTGATTCTTTAGAAACACACGGAGCATAAGGTTGAGCAGGAGACAAGTCAAGAACAGTACCAGTTATAAGTGCCTTCTGACCTAACGCCAAAGGTACCTGTGGAGCTGAAACTGTAGTTTCACTTTGACCCTTGCCAAAAACGTACATATACCCATCTTTTGCACCCATCGTCATGTATCCATCAGCTATAGCCATTTGTAAGTTTCTACGCCACAGGTCACTGTTGCCGCCAATTCCTACGGACCATATTTCTTTACCTGTAAAGACATCAATACATATAGTTGGTTGCCCTCTAGAGAATGGTTGATCTGGTGTGTGTTCATTGCAGTATACATATATCTTTCCATCTGCAATCATTCCCGCACTAAGGAATGGGTAAACTGTATGTCCTGCGTTACCAGTGTATGGTGTTTCAAATGGTGGTGCTTCTTTCTCAAACTTCCAATTGATATTACCTGTATTCCAATCAATTGAATAAATACCTGTCATAGATTGCCAGTACAATTGACCATAAGCCGACATCATAGAGTAAGTTCCAAAACCCGTTGCATCCCACGGTTCATCGAGTTCTCTAGTTTGCCATGCGTCATTACCAGTTTTTAAATCGAATGCCAAAACACGTCCATTAGAACTAACTACCGCTAATTTACCATGATCTGACACTTGAGCACTACTGCTGTATTGGGGTGCATTTATATGTCGAGTCCAAAGTTGTTTGCCAGTCTGCAAGTCAAAACCAGCAATATCCATTGCAATTATTATGTCGCCTTGCCGTATACTTGTTATTGTAGCACCTATACCCACATTCCAATCAATTAAGAACTCGCCAGGTAAGGTAGCTCTTGCATACGTCGTATTACTCACTACCCGATCTGAAAATTTAGCAGATGTACCTAACGTAGTCCAGTTGATTAATCTGTATCTTTCAGAACCAGCATCAGCACCAAGATCCTGTACACCTAGCGCATAACCACTCTTGTAATATATACAAGAACTAGCAGCAACACCAGTAGCACCACCAGCACCAATAACATTGTCCCTAAACGGAGCAATTGAAACATTAAGTGTCATAGCACCAGTAAACGCGTTATATTTTCTCATATAGCCACCACTTATTGATAGAATCACAGGTACTGTAGGTTTTTGTATTCCGCCTTCAACTGAAGCTGCTCCAGTAGTCCATTCAATAAGGTTAGGTGCTGTTTCTCCAGGATATAATGGCCTTTCCCAAAATACTTCACCAGTACGGATATCGTAGCATTGCCAATATGTTTGACTACCTGGAGCATTTACAGCCGGTTTTGTAAAAACGTGGTAAGCTCTTCCCATCAAAATAATTTGTGGTTCTCGCTCACTGGCACTTCCAGGCGCGTAAGATGCGCCCCCAAAGTCACCACCCATAAGACCACCTAAGGCATATGGACGCTTCCAGACGACATGAGCAGACTCAGGTCCTGTAACCCATGGAACAAAACCGTATGCATCATTATACGTTGGATTTGTATTAGGATATAATATATCCCACATTGGATCATTTATAGCAGATCCGAACCAAGGATAACTACCAACATATGGCCACCATTCACGGTTTATTTCATCTACGGGTCTTGTCCAGTAGTCAGTTGGCGGTGGTGATTCAGGCCATGATGGCACCATGTCTCTTTGCACATGCACCGTAACTGTGAGAGAATCATCAGGTGGAGCCGTAATATCAGTATCATGAACCTGTGGGTCACCATTTGAAGAAGCACTAACTCCTGGCGGAGGTGGGGGTACGTCTTCCATGCGTTCATAATAATTACCGTTGAAATATATCCCAGCAGGGAAATATTGTCCCGGGAAATTTACCTTGAATGTCCAGTCACCAATTTGATCAGGAACCCATGTCATCCACATCGTGCCATCAGCAACATAAGTATCTATGCCCGAAATTTTTTCTATTGTACCATCGGGCTTTGTAATAATTAGTTCCAAATTTTTGTATTGACGTTGTGCACCAGGTGCAGGTGAAACCCACATGTTGATTAGAATTTCTTGTCCGACCCCTACAGTAGTAGGTCTAACACTGACAAAAGTTTTTATATCCGCTGTTACCGATTTTTGTGCGTTAACTTCCGTACTTGCAGACATTATTGCTAAAGTAGATACGATCAGCAGAACTGCGGTAAATAAAGACATTGATTTGTTTTTAAAAGTTTTAATTACTCTTCCTCCATAAAAAGAGTACAAATAATAAACGAATTAATAAATTTTGTCACATTAAACTGTTTCAAGTTTGTTTTGAGTTTTTTATGGTCAACCTCCGAAAACTCATTTTTTGTATTTCAGAAGCGATAACAACAAACTGACCCGTTCATAAAGTAGAAATGTCTATTTTTTAGAAAAAACAAACACCAAATTTTACCAAAAAACAAACCACAATCGCCATCAATACACACTTTTTCACACAGAAAACACAATTAACCCACAAGAAATACATAACGCCGTAGATTATACGCCAAATTCTTACAAGCAACATTACGATCTACACGATCCAACTCATGAATCCTGCAGGAAATACCCTCATAAACCGTGTCATATACCCAAAAACCTGCTCAATCCTACAACGCACACTAGCAATAAGCCGATTACCGGCCTTTTCCTCCTCACTTAACGGCTTATTACGATACGCACGAGAACAAACATGAACATTAACATATGGAAACAACCGTAAATCTCATCCCTATAACAACCAACATACCCACTATCCGCTTGAACATCACGTCTTTTTCATCAACCAAACCAACAAATTCTCGACTATTGTGAACAGACGCATCCGTCACACTAAAAGCTGTAATAATCTTACTGTCACCTTTCACATTTCACATGATTCTTATACCCAAAATGGTTCTTCACCCTTTTTAGTCCAACGAGCATCCACATCCGCCTGTGACATTACATTATTTTGAATCTTTATCTCACTCTTCTCAATTCGTGCAGCACACATTTTATTGGCAGATCCTCAAGTTTTTCACCCTTTTTTCAAGTGCTCATCATAATTCTTTGTTGTATGACGTTTAGGAAGTGACAAATGTGATGTCAACAATGGAGCCTTTGTGGGTGATATGCCTTTTCTTCAAGTATTTTGTTGAAGGTGTCAAAGTTTTTTGTCCACGTTGTTTGTTTTTAGGGCTTCTTTGAAGTCTCAAATGGTGTTGCCATCGGGTACTTTATCGTCGATTTCTAGTCATAGAAAGCGCATAAAGGAGAGACGGTCGTTTATCTGGTATTGGGCTGTCATGTCTGATAGGTCGTATCTTTGTTGTAGTATGGTGATTTTGTACATGAATGACGTCGTAGGATGGTCTGCCGCCTTTGGAGTGGGCTTTTCGTATGGCATCTTAGATTGGTTTGCGAAATATTTCCCAGTCAATTAGCTGATTAGTTTTTGTTAGTGGATCGTTAGTTTTGATAATATTTCTAGTTGTGTTTTTGCTCCAAATAAGTGCAGTTGACCCATACAATTCCCCTACTTACCTGTACTGCACATAATATCCTGCTGGTTAAGAGGTTTTTCGGAGGCTGCCATATGTTGTAAAAACAAGTTGAAATCATGTTTTTTGTGGTTGCGTTTCAGCTGTATCAGACGGTTGAGTGTTTTCTTGATAGCTTTTATCTATGTTGAGGTTGCCTCTATCTCGTTTTAATATTCTAACTTTTTCGGGTATTTTGTCTTTTTCCCAGTCGTTCCAACTGATTTCTTTAAATAACCACTTTTTTCCTAGGTGAGCTGCGACAATAGCGTGTTTGTACTCATTGTTTGTTGGGATGAATTGATCTAGGAATTGAAAGAGTTTATTGATTTGGGGTTTAGGAAAATAAGCATAGTATGTAGCGTTTTTTACCTCAAAAGCGTAGGTGTGTTTACCTTTACGCGCTATGATGTCAGGCAAAGGGTTTAAGCTAGGGTTGCTTACAGGAACTCTTACGGCAGAGTAATTTTTCTTTTTTAACAACTTTACCAGCGCAGCTTCACTGTAAAAACCACGTTTACGCCACCTGCGAAGTTTTACTCTATCAAAGTCTTTACTCATTAAACTCACGCTACAACATCTTTTTAGTTTGGTTGCATAAAACATTTGTTAACACGTCTATAGCAACTGTGTTTGGGTGATGCTTTTGTATACACAAAACCACTTCAAAACACTGGTTGTGTCTAGTCATGTTGACTGGTGATATAAAATACTTATACAACCAGTACAACACAACTGTTATTATATAATGTTAAGTAAACCAAAATAATGACAGAATTAGTAAGCGTTTGCACAACAAAACACCCTACGTTTAAATAACAAAAGAAAAGGAAAAAACAACTACACACCCAATCAAGCAGTCAAAACACAATAACCAACAACCAAAGCATACAACAACATGATTTGAGCAACTTAAATTCTGCTACAACATAATCACACCGAAAAATTGCAACAATTTTCTTAAAACTCAAATATGTTTGAAAAATAGCAAAGTTTGCAAACCATTAAAAAATAGCAAAAAAATGCTGCGCTGGCTCGAAATTTTTTCGAAAAAACGCGAAAAAGCTTTGCATGGAGATTTTCAGCAGTACTTTTAAGAGGCTCTGATAATATCCATATGTGTCCCCTAGGGACAGGGTAAATAAGGGCAAAACAACGTTGTTTTAGTGCTTTAGGTTGTTTTAGGGTTTTTTGATTTTGTGTTTACGTTAAAATTTTTGTCTATTTTTCCCCTAAGTAAAATTCGGTGCAAAACAACCTCAAATAACATACACATTTTTCAAAAAAGACCTAATATGGCTTATTATTAACAAATAAACAAACCGTGCAAATGTAATCTTTTAAGACATGTAGAGGTACACATTTTTACCAATTTTTTTAAAAACTATCCAAATTTTTCGCACAAAACATTAACCACTTTTCTAGCTTAGAAACCAAAAATACATCTAAGCGCCATAAACAAACAGACATAAAAATCTTCCATCAAGGGTATACACATCTTAAACGCAGTGAGTCAGAATTCCCGTTTTGACTGGTGATGCCACTTTCTTCAAAGGTCACCTGCAATTTATCGGTATACAAAAGCATCTCCCAAACACAGTTCTACAGAAATAATTTGTGCGTACTTTCTGTTCTTAATAGAATACATCACAGATTAATGTTTGTTTTGCAAAATAAGTGGTTAAATTTTTTTCACAGAGGTTGTTAAACTCTTCAACTGAAAGATAGACTTCCCTGATGATTGTACGTAGCATGCCCTTTCCAACGGGTTTATGCGCTGGACAACAACCATAACCGCATTTCTTCTACAACCAAACAATACAACGTTTCTGTACGTCAGTAAAACGTAAAACAATATGGCTGCCCTTTTGATGACTAACAGCATAACCAATACTTGCAAGAACTTTGACCACCTTGTCATAATTGACCGGCAGTAATCTAGACATTAATCTGCACCATTTCTATAGGAACTGGAGTGCCATCTTTTTTTAAAGCTTCAAGACACGCCTCTATTGCTTCTTTTACATTTACAATTAGTTCTTCTCTAGTTTTCCCTTCCGTAGCACAACCAAGCAAGTCTGGAACTCTAGCAACAAATATGCCATCTTCATCTTGCTCTATTATTACTCGATAATTTACCATTATTACTCGATAATTTACCATAAAAATATTTATGACCAGAAATTTTTAAGGGTTTGCTCTTAATCTGACTATTCAGTTAAGACATATTTAGTTCTAAGCGATTTTTGACAAATAATTCTACACCTTTGAGTATTAGATACTTTCATAAAAAAATCATTTAGCGTACATAATTTGTGTGTGGTAGTTTTTTTGTATCCGTCTATTTAGTTCTAGAAAAATACATTAAATTGACTTCTGTCATCTTTTTCAATATTTAGTTCTTTTCCTAAAATGGAAAAACAACACTGTAGCAATCGTTACAATTGTTATGGCCAATATTGCTACAATAGGTATGTTGAATAATGGTGATTCAGGCTCAAATGTGATAAGAGAATTAGGTGGTGTAGACGTAGATGGTGGAGTGTAATTATAACCAATTGGAACATATTGCTCATTTACAGCGAGGACTCTACTAGGAGTGTCTCTTGTGGAAATGCTGCCTCCGATTACATATAAAATGTCATCAACAACTGCTACACCAAAATCTCGTCTATCAGAAGGCATGTCTTTTGCAACTGACCAAGTATAACTCAAAGGATCATAAACCTGATTGCATACTAGCGACATGTATACACCTGACGTGAACCCTATTACATAAATTTTTTGAGGCGCATAAACACCAGTTGTTACTACCGCAACAGCTTTACCAAATACACTTGGAAGATTCTCTTGTCTCTCTTCATTCCACACATCAGTCTTTGGATTATAACTTAGAATTTTTTGCTCAAATTGGTTTTTTTCAGGTTCAAATTCACCAATAACAAATATTTTATCATCCACTACCACTGAAGTAGTAAGAGGATTAAACCCTTCACGCGGAGGCATAGACATACCTGTTTTATTTGTCCAAACATCTGTTTTTGGGTTATACATGTATAGGTCTTTTCCGTGTAGAACAAAAATTTTTCCATCCACAACATGTGTTTGCATATGTGTTCCATTAAATGGTGGAGAAGCCTTAGTACTCCAACTGTCGGTTGCTGTATCATAAACTTCATTCACATCACAAGCAGGCGAATACAGAAGCCAACTTTCAATGTTAAAACCGACAGCACCCCCTATGCAGTAAATTTTCCCATCATAAGCGGCAATAGCAAAATAAGCTCTAGGCGTAGGCATAGATTTCAAAGTAACCCACTCATCTGTTTGAGGGTTGTATTGCTCATTAGTACCTACTAAACTACCATTTGCAACATCGGGCAATATAGAACCGCCAATAGCATAAATTTTTCCATCAACTGCTACAACACCCAAACCGGCTCTTGCTTGAGACATTGACGTTTTCGTATGCCATGAATTCTCGCTTAAGCCTAGCGCTGAAACAGCACTAAATACTGTCACAAATAAGCCAATTATAAAGAAGAAAATTAACAACAAAGGCACAATTTTGTTTACGTGGTATCACCTTTTTTGTTTCTTTTTTTGAAGTAGAGAAATAAACCCGTAGCGAACGTTACAACTATTATCGTTAATATGGTTGCAATAAGGTATGTTGAAGGCGTTTTAGAAGGCTCAGGTTCAGAGGTAACAAGAGAACCAGAAGGCTCAGGTTCAGAGGTAACAAGAGAACCAGAAGGCTCAGTATCAATAGGAACAGCGTTATACCAAACTGGTACATAAGAGAAACCCCCAATCACATATAAAACATCATCAACAACTGCCACCCCAAATCTTCTTCGATCGATAGACATAGCTTGGGCTGATGACCAAGAATCATTTATAAAATCATAAACCAATGTATCGAGAGTTCCAAAGAAGACATAGACTCTTTGAGGTGCATAAACTCCAGTTGTTACCCCCGCCTTAACACCATCATCTATAAGTGTAGGTCCTGTTTTTCTTTCGCTCCACAAATCAGACTTGGTATCATAAATCATAACTTTCTGCGCTACTGTAGGCGAACCAGCTAAATATCTACAAGTAACCATTATTTTATCACCAACAACAGCCCAAACAGGCTCAGAAGCAGGATATACAGGCATACTTGTTTTTGTAGACCACGTATCTTCAATTGGATCATACATAAACAATTCAGGAAATTTACTTACAAAAATTTGCTCGCCTACAACTTGTGCATGCAACCATTTTTCATCAGATGGAAAAGACATTTTAGTACTCCAATGGTTGGTTAAAGTATCATAAATTTCATTTACAGCACATGCATCCCACTCACCTTTTGCATTATATGATGTGCCCCCTATGCAGTAAATATTACTCTGATAAACAGCAATAGCAAAGTACGCCCGTGGTGTAGGCATAGGTTCCAAAGTAACCCATGTATCAGACACGGGATCATATTGCTCATTCGTACCCACAAGAACATGACCATCAGCTATACCACCTATAGCATAAACTTTACCGTTAACAGCAACAACCCCCAACCCACCTCTTGCCTGATTCATTGAAGTTTTTGTATTCCAAGAATTTTCAATTAAATCGGCTGAAACAGGTTTAATTACAACTGTAAAAAACCCCAATATTAGAAGAGCAGCCAACATTAAAGGAACAAATTTGCGTGTATACATTTACCCTTTTTTACTTATGGTTTTTATTTAAAAGTTTTGTAGTTTTTCCAAAATGGTGTTTCAAAATTTCAATAGTAAATAACACAGGTTTTCGAGTAAATAACCTGTAGAAACAGTTGATAGTATGGCGAAATTTATGCAAATGTGCTTAAATTATCTGTGAGTGTTTGTTTGATTTAACTGTTTATTGTAAATTTTTTCCATTCGAGACTTTTTCGCACAATCAAAATTTGTGTAAACGCATAAAATCGCATGTACCTGTCGAATTTAGGCTAACTGTCGCTTGTTTTAGGATCGTGTTTTGTTTTTATTTGCCTGTTTTAAGCTTGTTTCGCGGTTTTTTAAAGGTTGGTATTTGTGGAGTAAGCACTATTTTTTGTATTTTGCTTTTTTTAGTTATGGTTATATAAGGTTCGCAGTAATTCGAATATTGTATAATTAGTTAAAAGTTGCAATTGATTTTTAAATCAAAAACACATTCACTTGCATAGTCAATGTATAGTGATTGTTTAATGATGCTTTTTGTTAAAATGATTTAGCTTTAGAATTTGTCAGAGTTTTACTGTGTTTGGGTGATGCTTTTGTATACCAATAAATTCTATTTTATAATTTGCACTAACAAGCATTAACATTAACATGTTATTAGTATGACATAATTAATCCATGTAACATGAACTTTACTTAAAAAAAAATAAAAAAATCCCTCGACATAGCGAGAGGATACTTTGGAGATTATTTTATGTTAATTATTAATGTTGAATTAACCGTCTATTTGCGGCCTCCTGCCCACTCCACTGGGTGATGTAATTATATTTATACCACCTCGGGCATTGTAAGCTCCGCCGTCGTCGTTTATGCTTGTGATAACATCGTTTAAAGTAATATCAACGCGTTTTTCACCGTTTATGAACAATGAATATGTTTCCCCTATTTTGAATGATGATGATGTGAATCCCGATGCGGAAAAGTTGACTTTGCTTGTATATTCCAATATGATATTACCGCTTGAATCTTTTATGGTAATCACGCTGCCGGAAACCTGTTCTTTGGTAAACGATACCAAGATAGATGGCTGTGTGGAATTTTGTGAAGGTAATGTAACGCTACCTACTGCAACAAGTTCGCCACCGGTTATTATCATTTCACCATCCATATCAACAGCGCCGTCCATGCCCAATGACGGCCCGTTAATTGTGACTGTACCGCCTTCGAGGTAAATCATGTTGTTTGAATCTAAACCATCTTTGCCAGCATATATGTCAATAGTACCGCCCGTTATACGGATAAAAGCACCTTCGGTTACACGTATTGTGTTTACGGGTGTATTCGCTCCTGACGGCGGAAGCGGCATTTCTCCTGGTTGTCTGCCGATTTCGGGGTTTGTTTGGAAATTTGGACCACCTGTCATTGGTCCACCTGTACCGTTGTCTATTCGTGGACCTGGCATTTCAGAAAAAGCACTACCGTCAGGCGGAGGCAGTCCCATCTGTCCGCCTTCCGTTATCGGACGGTTAACCATTGCCCCGGAATTTTCGCCATCTGCAGCGTTAATGCCATCGTCGCTTGCAACAATTGATATATTGCCACCACTTATCGTAACTGTAAG
>Ga0209628_10001371_pt1 | contig 15689 bp, 11 predicted proteins | sample TergutCu122P4_FD_187285 | JGI IMG/M metagenome (GOLD analysis project Ga0209628, IMG submission 187285) | Cubitermes ugandensis P4 segment gut microbial communities from Kakamega Forest, Kenya - Cu122 P4 (SPAdes) (version 2) | ecosystem: Host-associated > Arthropoda: Insects > Digestive system...
AACAAAAAATAAACAAACAATTAAATAATAATTTTATGAAAACAATTCAAGAGAATAAGCCCTTGAGGGCTTTAGAGGCCTTAAAGGCCTTAAGAGTGGTGATGACCTTAGTGGTTTTAATGACATTAACGCCCTTGCAGGCACAGGTAACGATTGGAGATGAAACTGCACCGCAGCCTTTCTCTCTTTTGGAGATTTCTACCGAAAATGAACAGGGCGGACTGCGTTTGCCGCAACTCACAACGGAACAGCGTAATGCGTTGAATATTGCCTACGCCGACCAGACGAAAGCCAAAGGGCTTCAGATTTTTAATATCGATACCAACTGTGTCGAAACTTGGAATGGCACCACTTGGATAAAACAATGTGTTGATCAAGTGCATTGCCCTGTAAAAATCAGCGATACAGAATGGATTACCCTGCGTTGCTATAACTTAGGCGCTGATGAATCGGTTCCGTGGCAGATACCTTCCGAACAATTGATCGGTAAATATTACCTGTGGGGAAGAACCGCTCCCTATGCCACTGCCTGGAAAATGTTACGTGAGCTTCCTGGAGCACCACTTCCCGCCTCTGTCAGCTCATGGACTGAAGTGGAACCGGATCCATGTACACGCGAACTGGGAGCTCCGTGGAGGTTGCCGACCAGTCAAGAGTGGGAGGCTATAGTAAAATCAAACCAATGGAGAGAAGCCAAAGAATACGACTGGGTTCACGATGGAAGAGGAACCCTGTTTAATAATGGCATATATATATATGATGGCAGTTATTGGAACATTAAAGCATACATACCTTTCTGCGGCTACAGAACTTTCGATTCAGGTTGGGTTAACGGTCTTAGTTCTTGGACTCGCTACTGGTCAAGTATGGCGTTTGGTAGTGGTCGTCAACAATACGCAAATATTAATGTTAGTGGTGTGGTCGATGATCGCGATGATTTCTACATATGGGATGAAAGTAGTCTTACTTCTGCCTACTCTATTAGGTGCGTGTTAGGAGAATAAAAATCTACGCATGAAAAAATTATTTTTATTTCTAATCGCATTTGCCTGTCTTTTTCAAAACCGGGCATCAGGACAAACTTTACATGGCGATTACGGCGGCACTGTCAGCCGGAAATTCTATATCGGCGTTTACCGTGACGGCAGTTACCAATTGGTTGATTCGCTTATAATTTCAGATAGGGGCACCATCAGCGTGCCCCTACGCGACGAGTGGCGAGGCGTTATTATTGTGGCCTGTGGCGATTATGTCAAATCATGGGAAGAAGCTTTTCGCAATGCCAATCCCGAAACTTCCCTGCAATTCGTATTCGAAGGACAGGATATAACATACAAAACTTCATGGCGGCATCAGTCTTATCCTACATACCTGCAGTATGGAGAAGGTACCGAAGCAACCGTTGCCCTCAAATCGCTTAATACGCAGTTCAATGCCTTACAGGAACGGATATATTACATGGAGCAGTTATTGAAAAAGACACCGCAAGAATCGGAATTTCAAACGGCATTACAACAAGAACTTTCGTATTCGGCAGAAAAATTTAATCTGTTTGTCGACAGTGTAACAAGCAATTTCAAAGGTCTACCGTTCATGACACTCTATAGCCAAATGTTCAAACAGGTAATGCCTCCCGCTTCCGTACCGCTTAACCAAAGGGCGGAATGGACAGCCCAACATCTGTTCGATTACACCGACTTGCAAAATCCCTTAACAGCCAATGTTCCATTATTTATGGATAAAATACATCAATATCTTTATCTCAATACGCCTGCAGGCGGTACTCCTACCGCAGCGATAGAACGATTGCAGGCCAAAATGGGTTTTCCTTTACCTCCTTTACCCTCATTACAATCGAGAGAACAGCAACTAAGAAATAAGGTGTTAACTACCAACATGGACGAACTTTACGGAAGTCCCGGTTACCATGATACCGTTAACAGTTGGTTGGTACTCTACAATGTCGATTACGGCAAGTTTCCGGGTATGTTCGCAGAAGATATGCTTACGGTTTTAGACAGGATCAAATCGCCTGAAGCATTTACCGGTTTTGCCAATGACCTGCTTGTTATCAGCACAAAATTTGGCTGGGACAACGAAGGTACCAAAATTGCAGAATACCTGTATCAAAATCAATCGCGTTTGAAAAACCCTACAGGAGTCATCCGTAAAGCTATTTCCAACGGACGGTTACAGCCGGGCATGCCTGCTCCCGCAATCGCAGGGGCGGAATTGACTCAAAAAACATTATTGGTATTTTACGAATCGGGTTGTAACAGTTGCGAAAATGAAATGCGCCAATTAGTTGCCAATTATTCGGTGTTAAAAGAAAACGGTATAGAAGTTATCAGCATTTCTTCCGATAACGCCCAAATTGTTTTTGAACAGCATTCCAAAGATTTCCCATGGATGAAAAAACTCTGCGATTTCAAAGGCGTTGAAGGAGAGAACTTCAAGAATTATGGTGTAATGGGAACTCCAACCTTTTTTGTAATTGATGCAACCGGAATTATTTTAGGAAAATATCCCCGACTTATTGATACAGGATTGTTAAATTAAATATTAGGTTCGGGGGCAATTGTATCGCCGTCGGTTTTACAGAGCCGATATATTTTGCGCCTAACAAGTTGGTTTACGCGTAAAAAGTTATATCTTTGTAGTGAGATTTTAAAGGAAAGATTATGGCAACAATAGATATGAACTATCGTTTTGTGTGGGACACAGAGCCTACAGATGAGCAACTTCAAACAATTATGCAAGAGGTTGGTGAAGATGTGCATCGTCAACAAAAAAGACTACAGCGAATGATACTCGAAAATATCAAAAAAGCCGTAACGCAAGCTCGCAAAGAACATCGTCAAACTGTTTCGTCATGATAGGGGAAAAGCCCAAATTGTTGATTGTTGCCGGACCAAACGGCTCCGGCAAAACTTCGGTAACAAATAAAATATTGAAGCACACTTGGATAGATGGTTGCGAATACATCAACCCCGATAATGTTGCTCGCGATGTATTTGGTGATTGGAACTCGCCTGAAGCTGTAATCAAAGCTGCGAAATATGCAGCCGAACAACGTGAAAGTTGCATTGCAAATGGTCGCAGTTTGATTTTTGAAACAGTACTGTCAGCCCCCGACAAGTTAGCTTTTGTGGAAAAGGCGAAAGCAGCAGGTTATTTTATTCGTTTGTTTTTTATTGGCACGGACAATCCACAAATAAATGCATCACGCATAGCAAGGCGTGTAATGAATGGTGGGCACGATGTGCCTATCCCTAAAATAATCAGTCGCTACTACAAATCCATTGCAAATTGCTCGCTGTTTGTTCCCATTGTAGACAGACTGTATGTGTATGACAACTCTGCTGAAAATGTTTTTCCCCAATTGCTGTTTCGTACTTCTGACGGACAATTGATAAAACAATACACCAATTCACACGATTGGGCGGATATTATTTTTCAGGCGACATTGCACTTATGATTTTTTGCCTTGCCAAGAGTTTCTTTCTGCAATTCTTTTGTTTACTTTAGCCGTAAACTCAAAGTTTTTCAATCCCCAATCCGGTGCAATCAGTAATTCTTTGGGAGATTGAGATACGAAACGCTCCAAAACAAATTTAGGATTAAGCCGTTCGATAAAATCAATGCAGAGGTCGATATATTCATCGACAGAGTACAGATGAAATTCTTCGGGATTTTCTTCAAATTGTTGCGCCATTTTGGTATGACGGATTAATTGTAATTGATGCAGTTTTACAGTTGTTAAAGGCAGTTTTGATATTTTTTGTGCATGAGATATAATCACTTCCCGACTTTCGCCCGGAAGTCCTAAAATTAAATGGGTGCCGCACATCAATCCTTTTTCGGCTGTTCTGTTAATTGTATCGACTACTTCTTCGTAAGTATGTCCGCGATTAATATATTTTAAAGTTTCGTTATCTGTTGATTCAACACCATATTCAATTAACACAAAAGCACGTTTGAATATTTCAGATAAGGCTTCTAACAATTCATCCGGCATGCAATCGGGACGGGTTCCAATGATTAACCCGACAACACCGGGATAACTAAGGGCTTCATTGTATTTGCTTAGCAGATTTTCCAGCGAACCATAAGTATTTGTATAAGACTGAAAATAAGCCAAATACTTCATTTGAGGATATTTCCGGGAAAAGAAACGGATACCTTCTTCCAGTTGTTCTGTTACCGATTTTTCCGTTGCACAATATTGAGGACTAAATGTTTGGTTATTGCAATAAGTACAGCCTCCCCACCCTTTTGTGCCATCGCGGTTGGGGCAGGTAAAGCCCGCATTAATGGAAATTTTCTGCACCTTGAAAGGAAACGTTTTTTGCAGAAAATCGTTGAAAGTATTTATTGGCTGATTTATCATTTAAATTGTTTGCTATTTTTTCTTTGGTTTCCTCACTACGTTCGGAAACAGCGTTCGGCCTAAGCCAATGACACTATCCCCCTCTGGAGGGGGCAGGGGGAGGTCATTGAAAAAATTAATACTCAAACCTGCCGTATTCGCTTTCAATGATTAGTTCTTTTTGAGCGAAAGTCTCAACAAATCCGACAATTTGAGCATCTACTCCATACGATTGGGAAATATCAATCACTTGTTGAGCATATTCTTTAGGAAGATAAATTTCCATGCGGTGCCCCATATTGAAAACCTTATACATTTCTTTCCAATCCGTACCCGATTGTTCCTGGATCAAACGGAATAAAGGAGGAACAGGAAATAAATTGTTTTTTGTAATTTTTACTTTATCTACAAAATGCAATACTTTGGTCTGCGCACCTCCGGAACAATGCACCATTCCGTGAATATTAGCGCGCATTTGATTTAATATGGTTTTAATAATCGGAGCATAAGTACGAGTTGGAGAAAGCACCAACTTTCCGGCATCAATGCCTAAGTCTTCTATTTTATCGGTTAATTTTTTTCCGCCCGAATAAACCAATGTTTCGGGAACAGCTGCATCAAAACTTTCGGGATATTTCTCTGCCAAATAATGGGCAAAAACATCGTGGCGGGCAGATGTCAAGCCGTTGCTTCCCATGCCGCCATTGTATTCTTTTTCGTATTTGGCTTGTCCGTAAGATGATAATCCGACAATCACGTCTCCGGATTGAATATTCGCATTGTCGATTACATCAATACGTTTCATGCGGCAGGTAACTGTACTGTCAACAATTATCGTGCGCACCACATCACCTACATCTGCAGTTTCTCCGCCTGTCGGGTAGATATTTACGCCTAAAGCGGATAATTCTTCGCATAATTCGTTGGTTCCGTTGATAATTGCGGAAATGACTTCGCCCGGAATCAGGTGCTTATTTCGTCCGATTGTAGAAGATAACAGAATATTATCAGTTGCGCCGACACATAAGAGGTCGTCGATATTCATAATCAAAGCATCTTGAGCAATGCCTTTCCATACAGATAAATCTCCGGTTTCTTTCCAATAAATGTATGCCAAAGATGATTTTGTTCCGGCTCCGTCGGCGTGCATGATATTGCAATATTCCGGATCGCCGCCTAAAATGTCGGGAATTATTTTACAAAAAGCATTGGGAAATATTCCCTTATCAATATTCTTAATGGCATTGTGTACATCTTCTTTTGATGCCGACACACCACGCTGGTTATAACGTTGATCACTCATATTTACTTTTGGTAACGATATACTTATTTACACCAATCTCTATGGTCGAGGGTAAACACATTCGTTAATTCCATCACAAATATACCGATCATTTCTGAATTTCCAAAATAAAAAAGGGTAGATTATTTAAGGCTTTCTACATACTCTTTAGGAGACATTCCGTAAAATTCCCTGAAGCTGCTCGAAAAGTGCGAAAGTGTTGAAAAACCAACAGCGTAAGCCACTTCTGATATGGATAATTTCTTCTCTTTCAGTAATTCTCCGGCTTGTTTCAAACGGATGTTACGGATAAAATCACGGGCAGACATATTGGTTAATTCCTTTAATTTCCGGTGTATGTGCACGCGGCTGATGCCAACTTCCGAGCTTAACATTTCGACATTCAAGTCGGTATTATCCAAGTTTTTATTGATAAATCGCAGTATTTTTTCCATCAAGGTTTCGTCTGCTGATTTGATTTCGATTTTATCTAATTTTCCTTCCGACTGGGTGGCGAATTTTCCTTTCAAACGCTCCCTGTTTTCAAGCAAGTTGGAAATTGTTTTCTTCAAGATATCCGAATTAAAAGGTTTGATGATGTAAGCGTCCGCACCAGTTTCCAAACCTTCGGCCAAATCTTCTTCTTTCGATTTGGCGGTAAGCAGAATAACCGGAATGTGATTGATATTGATGTTCGATTTTATTTTCCGGCACAAAGTGATTCCGTCCATTTCAGGCATCATCACATCGCTGATAACCAAATCGGTTTTTTCTTTCAAAATATACTCCAAGGCTTCTTTCCCATTGACACACTGGCGTATTCTGTAATTTTCAGAGAGTTCATGCTTGATGTAATTGTTGATTTCCGGTTCGTCTTCCACTACTAATACCCGATATTGGGTTTTAGGTTTTATTTTTGGAATGATTTCTTCCGTATCGTCATACGCATATTCAAGCAAATTATCTTTTTGTGCATACAGGAAAGTAGCTAAAGGTTCATCGCTTGTTATTATTTCTATCTCGTCGTTTTTGAAATGATCTTTACCCATTGGCAAACGGATAAGGAAACAACTTCCCTGTTCCGGCTCTCTATTATACGCCTTAATGGTTCCGTATTGTAATTCGACCAAAGAGCGGGAGAGATGTAAACCGATACCGGTTCCAAAATTAGAACTTGTTACGTCGTTATCAATTTGGTAAAAGCGCTCGAAAATTCTCTTTATTTTATCTTTTTCAATGCCGATACCGTTATCCTCTACACTTATTTCAAAGTATTCTTTCAATGGACCATTTTCTGTTTCATCTTTTCCTGTTTTTAAACGGACAGTAATTTCTCCGTCTACACGGGTATATTTAAATGCGTTTGAAATGACATTAAACAATACTTTATCGAAATTATTCAGGTCTACCCATACTTTTAATTCCGGCATTTCGTGTTCGAAAACGAACCGGAAATTTTTCTTTTTAGCTTCATATTCAAACGATTGCATCACGTCTTTGATAAAACCCACCATATCGGTTTCACGCGATTTGAGGTGCATTTGTCCCCGGTCGATTTTCCTTACGTCTAATAATTGATTAATCAGGCGGAGAATACGTTGTGCATTGCGATAAATCAGCAAGTAGGATTGCAGCAATGCCGGATTTTGATTTTCTTTCAGCAGTTTTTCAAGAGGACCGATAATCAAAGTCATGGGTGTCCGTATCTCATGAGAGATATTGATAAAAAATTGCAACTTGGCTTCGCTGATTTGGTCGGCGTGTTCCAAACGCAACAATTCATTTTTATGTTTGATTTTGGAATTCAAAAAAGAATAAACCAAATAAACAGATACCAAAAACAACAGTCCGTAAATCACTTTAGCCCACCAAGTCATATACCATGGTGGCCGTATGGTTATGACAATGGTTTTAACTTCAGATTGGTTGTCTTGCTCATGCGCTTGGATATGAAACTTATAAATTCCCGGTTGCAGATTGGTATAAGTAACTTTATTGATTCCGGGAGAAGTATTTAACCACGAGAGGTCAAAACCTTCCAAATAATATTTATAAAGGACTCCTTCGGGATTGCCATATTCCAAACTTGAAAATTCCAAACTAAAAACATTATCTTTCGAAGATAAGGAAATTTTATCGGCATCTAAAATAGAAGTATCGAAGATTACTTTATTTCCCGATTTTTGACCTTTTGTAATATGCCTGTCAAAAATGTAAAAATCAGTGATATATACACTTAATTTTCCTTCTTTTTCATGAATTTCTATGGGATAAAAAGCTGTTATCCCATTCACTCCGCCGAAGAAAATCTTACCGTCGGATGATTTATAGCGGGAGCCGCGGGTAAATTCGTTTCCTTGAAGGCCGTCGGAAACAGAATAGACGGTAATTACATCTTTATCCGGATTAACCTTTGAAATTCCGAAAAGCGTACTTACCCAGATATTGTTTTCCTCATCATTTTCAATTGCGCAAATTGTGTTATTCGACAAGCCGTCGGCAATCGTATATGTTTTTATATCGCCTGTCTTTTTGTTCAGGCAAGCCAATCCTGAATTTGTTCCAATCCAAAGATTGCCGTTATTATCTTTTTTCAGGGAAAAAATAATATTGCTTGGCAGTCCGTAATTTTCAAGCGAATAAGTTTCGAAAATATTGTTTTTTAAATTCAGGCATCCCAAGCCATTGAATGTAGCAATCCAAAGCATATCACCGTCGGTATCGTAGAGTAGCGCATTGATCCAGTTGTTGGAAATTCCCTGGTCACCTTCTCCCAATTGGTAATAGTGGGTTACCATTGATTTTGTGCGAAGATCGAAACAATACAGTCCGCTACCGTAAGTTCCTATCCATAAATGGTTGTTATTGTCGATTTCCATACAATAAACCTTGTTATCGGCCAAATTGCTTCCAAAAATTTTATTGGTGTAGGAACTGCATTTCCCCGATTTTTTATCAAATAAAGCAAATCCTTTTAAATACGAACCAAGCCATAAGTTGCCGGATTGGTCTTCTTTCATACATATAACAGTCGACGGAATCCCTGTTCCGTTGAAATGTTTTGTGTATTGTGTTTTTTCATCAATCGAATATAAACCGTCACTATCCGTACCGATCCAAATGATGCCTTCACGGTCTTCACAAATAGACATTACGCTGTTTGAACCGATATAATTTTTCCTGAACGATTTATAACCGTAATAATCAAATCTGTTAGGATTGCTCGGAATAAAAAATATTCCTTTCTGGAAAACGCCGGCCCAAATATTTCCGTTTTTATCTTCAACCAAGCTGTGTACTTTCGCCTTTGAAAAATCGAAAAGAGAAGAGAATGATTCGTATTTTTCCAGCACTTGTTTTTGAAGGTTATACACTTTCATTCCTTTGCCGTCAATACCGGCATACAGGTTATTATTTCTGTCTACAACCAAAGCTTTTACCGTCAATTCATCGTTTACCGACACATTGTCAATTCTGTTTATACCGGATAATGCAGGGTCAATACGGTTCAAACCTCCGGAAAGCGTTCCTATAAAGATATTTCCGTTTTTATCCTCACAAATGCTCGATATGGCATTACTGCTAAGAGAATGAGTATTTTCCGGAACATTTTTATATAACATTAACTTGTTTGTTTCAGGATAGTAAAGATTCAATCCGCTGGTTTCCGAACCAAACCACAGACGGCTTTGCGAGTCTTCGAAAACGACTGTTAAAAACCTGCTGCAAAGTCGTTTATTCAATGCAGTTTCGTACTTGCATTGAGTTTCTCCGTTCTTCAAAGAAAACAAACTCGCTCCGGAGGTCGCAAACAAAATATCTCCATTGCGCCGTTCGATAATAGACACCACATGAGGATTTACACGTTCTCCATTGGCATCATATAATTTTATTTCCCTGAAACTATTAGCATCTCTGTCGAGTAACATCAAACCGTCAATACATCCAATCCAAAAGTTTCCGCGAGAATCTTCGAATACTGTTCTTACATAATTGTTTTTTAAGGAAGTAGAATCTCCTTCGATATTCCGGTAAATAACAAACTTATTTCCGTCAAATTTATTCAATCCGTCCTCGGTTCCGATCCAGATAAATCCTCTTTTGTCTTGATAAACCTGGTTAACAAGACTGCTTGATAAACCATTTTCCGTGGAGTAAAATTTCGTAGTTTGAGAAAAAACAACAGTAGCTTTCAAAAGAAGAAATATAACCAACGCTACACCCGCCCAAATTTTCGTAATTTGCATGTTTGTAATTTCTTATTTTATTTTCTGAATACAAAAGTAGGTATTATTTTTGAAAAATGTTACACGCTTGAAAATATTTGTAACAAGAAGACTTTGTAAGCCCTTTTTTAATCTTACATTTGCAACTACTATTTTTGCGTACATACATGCCACAAAATTACGCCCTCTTTCGCTTGCGACACCCAAATCGGTGCCGCGAAAATTATAAACAACTGATTTGTAAATGGTTGGAAAATGATAAATTCGAAAGTGTCGAAGTCAGGAAAAGGCTCGCTTTTCGGCGAGCCTTTGTTATGATTAAAGCATGTTTTTATTTAAGCAATTCTTGTAGTTTCTCCAACAATTGTTCTCCCCTTAAATTTTTCGCAATAATTATGCCTTTCGGGTCTAATAATACCGTGTGAGGAATGGAATTGAAATTGTAGATTTCTCTTACTGCACTATCCCATTGTTTTAAGTCAGACATTTGCGGCCATGTCATATTGTATCTTTTGATAGCCGCTTTCCATGGATCGGCTTGCCTGTCTAAAGACACTCCGACAATTTCGAAATTTTTGTTTTTATACAATCTGTATGCTTCAACCAAAACAGGCATCTCGCGAATACAAGGGCCGCACCAGGAAGCCCAAAAGTCGATCAAAACATATTTTCCTTTTCCTGCAAAATTAGAAAGAGAGATTTCTTTTCCTGAAGGATCCGGCATGGTAAAGTCTGTGAATTTTTGTCCCACAGCAACACTTTGCATTCCGCCGATAGCGCCGACAACAGCCTTTCCCAATTCGCTCGATTTGAATTTATCTCCGGCATTATTGACAACCATTTTCATTTCTTCTAACGACAAATGGCTCGCTAATGAAAGAAACATAGTTTCTCCCAGTGGATTGTTGATATTTTCCTTGACAAATTCCAAGTTTATGTTCTTGATACTTTCTTCAAGAGCCATAAACTCTTTTTCTATTTGTTCTCTTTCTTCATTAGATAAAGTCTTCGGGTCCACAGATGCATACTTTTGATTAAACGCATCTTCCTGTTCATAAATAGGAGCTTCTGCGTCAGACTTTTTCTGGTAAGCGTCGTTAATAGGAGTTCCTCCGATTCTAACTTTATCCCCGGTCATCTCAACTGTAATCTTTCCTCCCGGTTCAACCAACAAAAGGGTTCGCAAAGCCGGATTTTCCGGATTTCTCAAATCGCCTAATGCAATAACATAAAGAGCCGGTGTTGCCTGTGTTCCGGTGAAAATAAATTTTCCACCCTTAATTTTTGCAGAATCGATGCTTTCCACACCATCTGCCCGTTGATTCATCAGATAGACTAATTGTCCGTCGAAATCCTTCGGTGCTATTCCTTTAATTGTAAATTCCTCCTTGGAAGTGCAGGATGAGCACATTACAATTGCAATTAAAACTAAAAAAAACTTGTTCATAAAATTCGTATTATTAATAATGTGTGGGCAAATGTACGGAATATTTTTAATATACCGGTTTTTATAAAAGTGTTTTCGGATCCAAATTATTTTTTTCTATGTCTTTGAAATAATTATAGGTTCCGACTTTTAATTCGTATGTTGCCATATCGTCGCACACAATAATGCCTTTCGGGTGAAGTTGCAATGCCGTGATAGTCCACATTTGATTTACTGCGCCTTCAACAGCTTGTGCCAACGCACGGGCTTTATTGTGTCCGTTTACCATAATCAACACTTCTTTGGCATCCAATACAGTACCTACTCCAACAGTTAATGCCGTTTTGGGTACTTGATTGATATCGTTATTGAAGAATCTCGAATTGGCAATAATGGTATCGGTGGTCAATGTTTTAATTCTTGTGCGGGAAGATAAAGAAGAACCGGGTTCGTTGAATGCGATATGTCCGTCGGGGCCAATTCCGCCTAAGAAAAGGTCGATTCCGCCCATGGCTTTCATCTTGGCTTCATAAGCAGCACATTCAGCATCTAAGTCAGAAGCATTCCCGTTCAGGATATTCACATTTTCCGGTTTAATATCTATATGGTTAAAAAAATTATTCCACATAAACGAATGATAGCTTTCGGGATGGCCTTTAGGCAATCCTACATACTCGTCCATGTTGAAAGTAACTACGTTTTCGAAAGAAATCAATTTCTTTTTGTTCAATTCAATAAGACACTTATACATACCAAGAGGAGAAGATCCGGTTGGCAACCCGAGGATAAATGGTTTTGAACCTGTTGGCTTAGCCGCATTGATTTTTGAAGCTACATAATTTGCCGCCCATTGGGATAACAAATCATAGTTTGGTTGAATAATTAACCTCATAGTAATTATTTTTAGAAGTTGTTATTAATATGACTACAAAAGTAAAAAAAATTTGGTTGGTTTTTAAGATTTCGCTACATTTGCAACCGAAAAAATAAAAAAGTCTTGGTAGCTCAGTTGGTAGAGCAAATGACTCTTAATCATTGGGTCGAGGGTTCGAGTCCCTCCCAGGATACTTAAAAATCAAACAGTTGCAAATTCATGCAACTGCTTTTTTATACCTTTTTAATCCAATTCTAATGTAAATAAAACCAACTTCTAATCTAAATCAAAAATTATTCTAACCTTAGGGAAATATCTTTGTAAAAAAAATAAATCCCTGAAAAGATGAGAAAGTTTATACTATTTCTAACAAGTATTTTTATCCTGACAACGGTATCAGGACAAGAACAAAAAGCGGCAAAACTCTCTCCTGAAGAAATAGAATCCATATTCCTCAAACAAAATCTAGAACTCATTGCGGAGAAAATGAATATCTCCATTGCAGATGCAGAGATTGCACAAGCCAAACTGTGGGATAATCCTGAAATTTCTATTGCGCAAGTAAATCTATGGAATACGGCTGAAAAGCAATTCAGCATCGAACTTAGCCAATTGATACTGACCGCCAACAAAAGAGGAAAGTTGGTCGACATGGGAAAAATATCGAAAGAGATTGCTATCCGGGAATTTGAAGAAATCCTCAGAGGGTTGAAGTTAGAGTTAAGAAAATCAATACAGGAACTTCTTTACTTGCAATCATATCAAGAAGTGATAACAACTCAGGCTCAATCAATCGAAAAGCTGATAGCAGCGTATAGAAAGCAGGTGGAACAAGGCAATATTGCCAAAACCGAATTGCTCAGGTTGCAATCGGAATTTATGGAATTGGAGAATGAGAGAAATGAAATTTCAATCGAACTGAACGAACAGCAAAAATTATTGAAATCGTTGCTGAATGCAGATCCAACCGTTATTATTCGAATAGATGACAAGCGAGTGGTAAGCAGTCCCGGAAATCTTTTGTTACAAGATTTGATGCAAACAGCCGTCGAATCCCGTCCCGATGTAAAGCGTTCGGATTTACAAACCCAATATTTCGCAAAATCTCTTTCGTATGAGAAAGCCATGCGAGTACCTGACGTTACGTTCAATGCTACTTATGACCGGTTTGGAGGCGTATGGAAAAACTTTGTCGGTTTCGGAATCAGTTTCGATATTCCTGTATTAAACCGTAATCAGGGAAGTATAAAAGCAGCAAAAATCACTCTCGATCAAAGCAAATATTTGCTTCAACAACAGAAAAACTTAGTGCAACATGAAGTAGTCGAAGCTTTTCACAACTATACACAAGCTTATGATTTCTATCAAAAAATCAATCAGTATGAGTTGTTATCCGAGCTGGATCAAATGCTCGATTCATACACAAAAAATTTTCTGAACAGGAATGTGAGTATACTTGAATATCTCGATTTTCTGGGCGCCTACAAAATGAATAAACAAACTTTACTTACTTCCTATAAAAATGTAACTATATTTTGGAATGAACTTCAATATTTAGTCGGACAAGAAATAAAATAACAATCATGATAAAATCCTATTTTTCATTTACAACTATTTGTTCAATCGTATTCCTGCTCGCATCATGTTCGGGAAAATTAGACAAATCCGTATCTACGGAACAAAACAAAATTAATCCGGCTTTTTTAGCCCATGTAAAAACAACAAAGGCCGTACTAGGTAATCAGGAAGAAGAACTCGTTTTGGCAGGAAGAGTTGAATGTGATCCGGATAAGGTAATTTTTTACTCGCCTTTATTCAATGGAGTAATAACCCGTACTTATTTTTCGCTGGGCGACAGGGTAAACAAAGGACAGGCAATGCTCGATATTCGTTCGACTGAGTTAAGCACACTCCAATCCGACTTGGCAATCGCAAAGCGCAATCTGCAAAGCGCCGAGTCGATGTTTAAAGATAAGTTAATATCCGAAAAAGAGTTTGTCGAGGCTCGTTCCGAATACGAAAGATTACAGGCAGATCTGTTGCTCTATGGTAAAAATATGGGCGACGGCGTATTCTCTATCAAAGCACCGATGACAGGTTATGTGATAATTAAAAATGCTTCGGCAGGCAGTACCGTATCGGAAGGCGACGAACCGCTTTTCTCCATTGCCGATTTGAGCTCCGTATGGATTATGGCCAGCGTATATGCCGGAAATCTTCAGTTTGTTCGTGAAGGCATGGAAGTTGAAATCACCTCATTATCCTATCCGGGCGAGGTATTCCGGGGAAAAATCAATGCCCTTTCGCAGGTTTTCGATCCGGAAGAAAGGGTTCTGAAAGCGCGTGTTGTGATGCCTAATAAAGAACTGAAATTCAAACCTGAAATGTCGGTGGTGGTTAAAGTGAAAAATGAACGACATACTCCGAGTATAGCAATCCCTACAGACGCCCTGCTGTTTGATAATAACCGCAATTATGTAGTGGTAGAAGAATCAACAGGACAATTTGCCGTCAGGGAAGTTACTTTACACGGTCATCATAATCAGATTTCTTACATTGCATCAGGAATTTCAGCCGGAGAAAATGTTGTAATAAAAAATCAATTATTAATCTATTCAGAATTGAAGGGAAAATAATACATGCATAAATTTGTTGAAAATATAATCGGATTTGCGCTCAGGAATCACATATTGGTCTTGTTTTTAACAGCGCTTTTGCTTATCGGAGGATTAATCTGCTTTCAGAATACTCCGATAGAAGCATATCCGGACGTTACCAATACAAGGGTTAAAGTAATTGCACAATGGCCGGGACGCAGCGCCGAAGAAGTCGAAAAATTCGTTACCCTGCCCATCATGCAGCAACTAAACACCATTCCAAGAAAAACAGACATGCGCTCAACCTCATTGTTCGGATTGTCTGTTGTCAACGTATTGTTTGAAGATGGTGTTGACGACTTTTTTGCACAACAATATGCATCTAACAGAATGCAGGGTATCAATCTTCCTGAAGGCGTTGAATTATCAATAGAGCCTCCTTCCGGTGCAACGGGTGAAATATTCAGGTATGTTCTGCACAGCAACTTACCCATTCGCGAAATAACCGCCATTAATGAATGGGTGGTACAGCGCGAATTATTATCGGTACCGGGAGTTGCAACCATCGCAAGTTTCGGCGGCGAAGAAAAAATATTTGAAATAAAAGTAAATCCTGCCGAACTAAGAAATTACGATTTATCTCCTCTGCAAGTTTACGAAGCAGTTGCAAGTAGTAATATCAATGTAGGAGGCGATGTGATTCAAAAAGGTAGTCAAGCTTATGTGGTTCGCGGAATAGGCTTGTTAGAAAGTATTGAAGATATTGAAAACATCCTGATTGAAGTGAAAGGAAATACACCTATCCGAGTAAAGCAAGTGGCTACGGTAAGCGTATCTTCAAAACCCCGCCTCGGACAAGTAGGATTGAATGATGACGACGATGTTGTTCAAGGAATTGTCATCATGCTTCGCGGA
>Ga0209628_10001373_pt1 | contig 15683 bp, 16 predicted proteins | sample TergutCu122P4_FD_187285 | JGI IMG/M metagenome (GOLD analysis project Ga0209628, IMG submission 187285) | Cubitermes ugandensis P4 segment gut microbial communities from Kakamega Forest, Kenya - Cu122 P4 (SPAdes) (version 2) | ecosystem: Host-associated > Arthropoda: Insects > Digestive system...
CCCGACCCCGCCCGCCTCGCGGCGCGGCTCGGCCAACTCGGCATCGGGCCGCAAACCCAGGTGGCGGTGTATGACGACTGCCAGGGCATGATCGCCGGCCGCCTGTGGTGGCTGCTGCGCTGGCTCGGCCACGACGGCGTCGCCGTGCTCGACGGCGGCCTGCAAGCCTGGATCGCCGCCGGCGGCAAACTGACGCGCGCGGCGCCGCAACCGCCCGCCGCCGTGTTCACCCCGCGCCCGCGCGACGCGCTGGTCGACGCCGATCACGTCGGCGCCTTCCTGCACACCTCGCGCATGCACCTGATCGATGCCCGCAGCCCGGATCGCTATCGCGGCGAAAACGAAACCCTAGACCGCGTCGGCGGCCACATACCGGGGGCGGTCAACCGCTTCTTCCGCGACAACCTGCGCGCCGACGGCTGCTTCAAATCCCCCGCCGACCTGCGCGCCGAATGGCTCGCCCTGCTGGCCGGAAGAGCGCCGGAACAAGTCGTGCACCAATGCGGCTCCGGCATATCCGCCTGCCACAACATCCTCGCCATGGAAATCGCCGGCCTCCCCGGCTCGCGCCTCTACCCCGGCTCCTGGAGCGAATGGTGCGCCGACCCGCAAAGGCCGGTGGCGACGGGCTGAAACAGGGCGGGGCAATCGGGAACGGCTGTCGGGCGAGGCTGCTCTGCCGGTTTGACCTGCTGCACCCGTTGTGTTCCAATACGCGCCTCTCGATCGGGCGGTTAGCTCAGCGGTAGAGCACTGCCTTCACACGGCAGGGGTCACTGGTTCGATCCCAGTACCGCCCACCATCGAAAACCCGCACGGATGTTGAATGTGCGGGTTTTTTGTTGGCGTTGCACCTAAATGGGCGTGGCGGGCAGTTGGGACGGCGGCCCGCTTCCAGGGTCACGCTGGCAAACGATGATGGAGGAGACACATGACGACGAGCGAAGCGGCGCTGACCCCTGCCCCGGCCCCCCTCTGGACGCCGCCCCCGGAGCGGGCCGCGGCCAGCGCCATGACGGCCTTCACGGCGCGCGCCCGGCGGGTCTCCGGCCTGCCGCTGGCCGATTATGCGGCGCTGCATGCCTGGTCCATCGCGGCGCCGGAGGCGTTCTGGCCGGAGGTCTGGCGTTTCGGCGAGGTGCTGGGCGACATGGGCGAACGCTGCCTGGTCGATGGCGAGAAGATGCCCGGCGCCCGCTGGTTTCCCGATGCCCGCCTGAATTTCGCCGAAAATCTGCTGCGCCACAGCAGCAATCCCCAGGCGCTGGTGTTCTGGGGCGAAAACAAGGTGCAGCGCGCGCTGTCGCGCCAGGAACTGCGGGCCGAGGTGGCCCGCTTCGCGGCGGCGCTGAAGGCCAGCGGCGTGGTGGCCGGGGATCGCGTGGCGGCCTACCTGCCCAATCTGCCGGAAACCCTGATCGCCATGCTGGCGGCGGCCAGCATGGGCGCGCTGTTCACCAGCGCCTCGCCGGATTTCGGGGTGCAGGGCGTGCTCGATCGTTTCGGCCAGACCCGGCCCAAGGTGCTGATCGCCTGCGATGGCTACTGGTACAACGGCAAGGCCATCGACAGCCGCGAGCGGCTCCGGGAACTGGCCCCCCAACTGCCCGGCCTGCAACATCTGGTGGTGGTGCCCTACCTGGCCGACGGGAAGATGGATCTCGGCGGCATTTCCGGCGCCGTCAGCTATCAGGACTTCATCGCCCCCCACCGGCATGAAAGCGAACCGGCCTATGTCCGCCTGCCCTTCGATCATCCCCTCTACGTCATGTATTCCTCCGGCACCACCGGGGCGCCCAAGTGCATCGTGCATGGGGCCGGCGGCACGCTGCTGCAACACCTGAAGGAACACCGGCTGCACGCCGACATCGGCGAGGGCGACCGCCTGTTCTATTTCACCACCTGCGGCTGGATGATGTGGAACTGGCTGGTTTCCGGCCTGGCGGCGGGGGCCACGCTGCTGCTCTACGACGGCAATCCCTTCGTCGACGAGGGGCGCATCCTGTGGGATTTCGCCCAGGCCGAGCGCATGACCCACTTCGGCACCTCGGCCAAGTACATCGAAACCCTGGCCAAGAGCGCTCTGCGCCCGGCCGCCACGCACGACCTGGCGGCGCTGCGGGCGGTGCTGTCCACCGGCAGCCCGCTGGCCGCCCAGAGCTTCGATTTCGTCTATGAGGCCATCAAGCGCGATGTGCTGCTCGCCTCCATTTCCGGCGGCACCGACATCGTTTCCTGCTTCGTGCTCGGCAACCCGACCCTGCCCGTGTGGCGCGGAGAGATCCAGTGCATCGGCCTGGGCCTGGCGGTCGAGGTCTGGGGCGACGACGGCCGCCCGATGCACGGCGAAAAAGGGGAACTGGTCTGCGTCAAGCCCTTCCCCTGCATGCCGGTCGGCTTCTGGAACGACGCCGACGGCGGCAAATACCGGGCGGCCTATTTCGAGCGTTTTCCGGGCGTCTGGCGCCACGGCGATTTCTGCGAGATCACCGCGCACGGCGGCCTCATCATCCACGGCCGCTCGGATGCCACCCTGAATCCCGGCGGCGTGCGCATCGGCACGGCGGAAATCTACCGCCAGGTGGAACGGCTGCCGGAAGTGCTGGAATCCATCGTCGTCGGCCAGGACTGGCCGCCGGAACGGCCCGCCGATGTGCGCGTCGTGCTGTTCGTGCGCCTGCGGGAGGGCGTCGTCCTGGACGAGAGCCTGCAAGAGCGCATCCGGCGGATCATCCGCGACAACGCCACGCCGCGCCATGTGCCGGCCCGGATCGTCGAAGTGGCCGACATTCCGCGCACCAAGAGCGGCAAGCTGGTCGAACTGGCGGTGCGTAACGTCATCCACGGCCGGGCGGTGAAAAACATCGAGGCGCTGGCCAATCCCGACGCCCTGCGGCATTTCGCCGGGCGGCCGGAACTGGGTGAATAAGCATTTTCTTCTGCTGGAAGAATCGCCGAAATGGTATAAAGTTAGGTCAGGACATTGATCAATCGAGGAGCAGCATCATGGCCATCCAGTCGATGAACGCCGTCAACAACGCCTCCGCGTCGGCCAGCAAGGCCGCGCAAGTCCAGCAGACGAACCAGGGCCAGCAGGCGCAGGCCGCGCAGCGGCAGCAGCCGGCGCAGCGCGTCCAGCCGCCGCAGGCGCCGCCGCCGAAGCCGGTGACCAATATCGAGGGGCAGCGCACCGGCAGGCTGATCAACGTCATCGCCTGAGGCGGTGGACGGAGGCAGATCATGGCCATCGCCGCGAGCGCAGCCGGGCCGTCGCCCGACAGCGGTGCGTGGGCGCAGATCCAGTTGCGGCTGGCGCAGCGCAATGCCGATCGGGCCGAACAGCAAGCGCGGGCGTTGCGGGCGCAGGCCGATGAGGCGCAGACAGTCGCCAGCCAAGCGCAGGAAAACGCCCGCGCCTTGCGGGTCGAATCGTCGCAGGCGCGGATCGAGGCCGATAGCGCCGAACGCGGCGTGGTGGCCCTGAAGTCGCTGAACGAGGTCGCCAGGGCGCTCGGCGAATTGCGCGCGCAAGCCACGCCGGCCCGCCAGTCGCCGGTATTCGTGCAGCAGGCGATGCCGGCGGTGGAAATCAATCCCTTCGGGCAGACGACGGGAACCCTGGTGAACGTGATGGCCTGAGGCGGGCGTTCCGGCAAGGACGACGAGGGCGCGCAGCGCCCTTTTTTGTCGCCCTGAGTTCCCGCTTTAACTGATGCTCCTATCTATTTATTTTCAATCAAAAAACGGGTCTAATACCGACCTTGGGCAAAACAGAGCTGTTGGCGGGAGATCATCGATGAGAAGTTGTTTCGGATTGGCGCTCCTGACCGCCGCCGCGCTGGGCCTGGCGCCGCCGCCGGCCCTGGCCGCCGGCAAGGCGGGCGCGAAGGGGACGGCGGTCAGGAAGGCGGGCGGCAAGGCCAAAAACGCCGCCGCCAACAGGGCGCTGGTTCGCCAGGTGAGCCTGGCCGAGGCCGATCCGGGCCGTCTGGCGCTGCGCTCGGCCTCGGTGCTGGTGCTCGACCAGACGACCGGCCAGGCGATCGTCGAAAAGCAGCCGGACGCCGTGCTGCCGATCGCTTCCATCAGCAAGCTGATGACCGTCATGGTGGCGCTCGACGCCGGCCTCGATCCGCACGAAGTCATCAGCATCGGCGATGAGGATGTCGATCTGCTCAAAGGCACCGGTTCCCGCCTCGCGGTCGGCACCACGATGACCCGCGAGACGGCGATGCTGCTGGCCCTGATGTCCTCCGAAAACCGGGCCGCCAGCGCGCTGGGGCGGCATTATCCGGGCGGCCTGCCGGCCTTCGTCGAGGCCATGAACCGCAAGGCCATGTCGCTCGGCATGTACAGCAGCCGGTTCGAGGAGCCGACGGGGCTTTCCAGCAACAATGTCTCCACCGCCCACGATCTGGCGCGCATGGTGCAGGCGGCGGCGCATTACCCGGAGATCCGCAATTTCTCGACCACCGCCAGGGCGCAGGTGGAACTGAGGGGGCGCATCCGCGATTTCGTCAATACCAATGCCCTGGTGCGCAGCGAGAACTGGGAAATCGGCCTGTCCAAGACCGGCTATATCTCCGAGGCGGGCCGCTGCCTGGTGATGCAGGCGACGGTCGCCGGCAAGCCGGTGGTCATCGTGCTGCTCGACTCGAACGGCAAGATGTCGCGGGTCGGCGACGCCAACCGGATCAAGCGCTGGATGGAAAGCGTCCGCGTCGCCGGCGGCGAACGCTCGGCCTGAGCGGCGCTGAAAACGGCGGGTCGCCCAGGGCCGCTTCAGGCGGCCCTTATTTTTTGCCGCCGTGGCCGATCGCCTGCGACACGGCGTCGGCGGTGCGGCGCAGGGCGCTGACCCAGTCCGGGTCGTGGCGGTCGGCGGGGGCGGAAACCGACAGCGCGGCGACGACGCTGCCTTCGTCGTTGCGGATCGGGGCGGCGACGCACTTGAGGCCGATTTCCGCCTCCTCGTTGTCGAAGGCGACGCCATGCCGGCGCACCTTGTCCAGTTCCTTTTCCAGCGCGGAGAGCGTGGTCAGCGAATGCGGCGTCTTGCCGGGCAGGCCGGTGCGCCTGGCGTAGTCGCGCACCTGCTGCGGGCTGTCGGCGGCGAGAAAGAGCTTGCCGAGCGAGGTCAGGTGCAGCGGCGCGCGGGCGCCGACCAGATAGACGACGCGCACCAGCGCGCGGCCCGACGAGGTGCGTTCGAGATAGACGATCTCGTCGTCATGGCGGGTGGCGAGATTGATGGCCTCGCCGATCCGTTCGTGCAATTCCTGCATGAAGGGCAGGGCGACCTCGCGCAGATCGATGCGCGATTTGACGATGGCACCGAGTTCGAGCAGGCGGATGCCGAGGCGGTAGGTGCCGGCGTCCTGGCGCTCGACGAAGCGCGCCTGGGTCATCGCCGCCAGGATGCGGTGGGCGGTCGAGGGATGCAGGCCGGTCGCCGTGGCGAGCTGCTTCAGGCTCGCGCTATCGGCGGATTCGGCCAAGGCGTCGAGCAGCGATATCATCCGCTCGATGACCTGGATGGAACCGGGCGCCCTGGCGGGAACACTGGCGTCGTCGGACAACTGGAATCCTTTAGTGGAATGGCCGGGCAGCCGGGCCGCCCTGTTTTCTTGTGCGCTGCAATATTAGCATGCGCATGGCCTTTTACGCCCCGCCGCTCATTCCCGGCCCGCCGTGCCGCCACGGCTTGCCGCTTCAGGCGGCGAAATTGTCCGGCATTTGCAGCGCCACCACCTCGCCCCGCGCGGTGGCCGTGCCGGCGGCGAACAGGGTGGCTTCGACGATGACCTTGCGGCCCTTGATTTCCTTGACTCGGCCCCGGATCTCCAGTTGCGGGCCGAGCGGCGTCGGCTTCAGATAGCTGACTTGCAGTGAGCCGGTGACGAAGCGGAAGGCCGGCAGGCTTTCCATCGGCCTGCCCTCGGCGCGGTACATCGCGGCGGCGGCGGTGCCGGTGCAGTGGCAGTCGATCAGCGAGGCCAGCAGGCCGCCATAGACGAAACCGGGAATGGCGGTGTGCTCAGGCTTGGGCTGAAAGCGGGTGACGGTTTCGTCGCCGACCCAGTAGGTCTTGATCTTGTGCCCCCGCTCGTTCAGGCGGCCGCAGCCGTAGCAGTGGGCGACGTTCTCCGGGTAGTAATCCTGAAAAGCCTTCATTCGCGTTCTCCCAAAAGCGGGTTTCAGATTTGGCCGAGCAGCGCCGGATTCAGGGTGTAGGTAACGGTCAGGCTGGCCTGGGCCAGCACATGGCCTTGCAGCGCGGCGCGCGCCTCGAGTCCGTCGAAACGGCCTTCGAGCGGCAGGCGTTCGATGTCGAGAGCATACACGGTAAAGACGTAGCGGTGCACCAACTCGTCGTTCCACGGCGGGCAGGGGCCGTCGTAGCCGTAATAGTCGCCGCGCATGTCGTTGTCGCCGGCAAACCAGCCGGTATAGCTGTTGATGCCCTGGCGGGCGCCGTGCGCGGCCTGCGGACCGGGTTTGCCGCGGGCGGTGACGCCGCGGCTGAATTCGCCGGCCTCGATCGTGGTCAGCGTGGCCGGCAGGTCGATCAGCGTCCAGTGGAAGAAATCGACGCGCGGCAGCGCGGCCGGCACCGTCCGCCCCTCCTGATTCACATCGTCGCCCCGGCTGGGCACGTCGGGGTCATGGCAGATGATGGCGAAGGAGCGCGCGCCCGCCGGCGCGCCGCGCCAGGCAAGCTGCGGATTGAGATTCTTGCCGAGGCAGACGTGATGAGCGGGGTCCGGGTTGCAGAAGGCGTAGTCGTCGGGCATGCGCTCGCCGTCGGCAAAGCTGGCGCTGGTCAGTTGCATGGTGGCTTCTCCTCTCATTCGGCGGCTCGCCGCGTGAAATCGCGCAAGCGAAAACCGAGCAGCCAAAGCGTCGTGAAATAGGCGGCCACGCCCAGCGGGACCAGCCATGAAAGATGGATTGTCCGACCCAGCGTGGTCTTTTGCAACCAGTCGCCCTCGCCGCCCATGCCGAACCACAGGCTGGCGGCCATCACCGCCACGGCGGCGGCCAGTTTCAGGATGAAGGGCAGCCAGCCCGGCTGCGGCGTGTAAATGTCATGGCGGCGCAGGCCGCGATAGAGCAGGGCGGCATTGAGACAGGCGGCCAGGCCGATCGACAGCGCCAGCCCGGCATGGCCCAGGCGCAGGCCGAACACGAAGGCGACATTCATGACCTGCGTGGCGAACAGCGACATCAGCGCGATGCGCACCGGCGTGCGCACATTCTGCCGGGCATAGAAACCGGGAGCCAGAATCTTCACCAGAATCAGCCCGACCAGGCCGACGGCATAGGCGACCAGCGCCTCGCGGGTGCGGAACAGATCGTCGGCGGAAAAAGCGCCGTGATGAAACAGCGTGGCGATCAGCGGCACCGCCAAAAGCGCCAGCGCGACCGCCGCCGGCGTCGCCAGCAGCAGCGTCAGGCGCAGGCCCCAGTCGAGCAGGCGGGCGTATTCCGCCCGGTTGCCGCTGGCATGGCAGCGCGACAGCGACGGCAGCAAAATGGTGCCGAGCGCCGCGCCGAGCAGGCCGGAAGGGAATTCCATCAGGCGGTCGGCGTAATACAGCCAGGAGACGCTGCCATTGCGCAGGAAGGAGGCGAAGATGGTATTGATCAGCAGGCTGATCTGCGACACCGAAACGCCGATCAGCGCCGGCCCCATCAGCATGGCGATGCGGCGCACCCCGGGATCGGCCCAGGCGGCCCGCCAGTTCAGGGTCGGCCGCGGCAGCATGGCGATGCGGCGCAGCGCCGGCAACTGGATCGCCAGTTGCAGCAAGCCGCCGAAAAACACTGCCCAGCCCAGGGCCATCACCGGCGGATCGAAATAGGGCGCCGCGAACAGCGCCATGCCGATGAAAGTCAGATTGAGCAGCACCGGCGTGAAAGCCGGCAGCGCGAAACGGCTCCAGGTATTGAGAATGCCCCCGGCCAGCGCGACCAGCGACATGAACAGGATGTAGGGAAAGGTCACGCGGGTCAGCGCCACCGTCAGCTCGAACTTGCCGGCATCGGCGGCGAAACCGGGCGCCGAGATCCACACCAGAGCCGGCGCCGCGGCGATGCCGATGGCGGTGACGGCGAACAGCGCCAGGGACAGCACGGTGGCGACATGATCGACCAGGCGGCGGGTATCCTCCGGCGGGCAACTATTGCGATATTCGCCCAGAATCGGCACGAAAGCCTGCGAAAAAGCCCCCTCGGCAAACATCCGGCGCAGCAGGTTGGGCAACTTGAAAGCGACGAAAAACGCATCGGTCGCCAAACCCGCGCCAAACGCGCGGGCAATGACGAAATCCCGGACGAAACCGAGAATCCGCGACAGCAAGGTCATCCCGCTAACCGTGGCGAGGGCGCGCAGCAGGTTCATCGTTGGGTGGGCGTTGCCTCGGCGGCGATGAAAAAGCTATAATTCTACGCTGTGCCGCAGCCAATAACCGGAAACTCCGCCTCAACGGAACCCGCAGGCGCTGGCCAGTGCCGGTGTAGCTCAGTTGGTAGAGCAGCGCATTCGTAATGCGAAGGTCGTAGGTTCGACTCCTATCTCCGGCACCACCCGACCCCCATGAAAATGCCTGATTATTCAGGCATTTTTGCTTTCTGGCCCAGGGGGCGGCTTCCCTTCCAGGCCCACCTGCGTTGGTTTCAGGGTGACTCTTGGCCTGCCGCCGCTTGGCGTGGCTCTTGTGGTGGGAGCAGCGAGCAACTGAGCTGTCCGGTTTATTGCCTGCCTCAGCTTCCGCTGCCTATTCCTCGCGCGCTCCCTCAGCGCATGCGCGGTGCAACTTCCTGGTTGCCGCATAGCGATCCGCGACACCGTTCCGTTGGGAATGACAGGAATTGATGACGGCACAAAAGCGCACCGACTCGCCGTTGCGCTATCATCCACGGCGCTTTGCATTTCGGGCCGGGAATGGCGGCGGCGCGGGCGGTCGTTTTTGGCTGGCCGCTTTTTGTAACTGGTTGAACGATAAAGGGAAATTGCTGTGCTATTGGGTCTGGTCGTCGCTTATCTGCTGGTCACCATCGCCATCGGGCTGTATGCCGCGCGCCGGGTGCATAACACCGCCGATTATGCGATCGCGGGCCGGCATTTGCCGCTTTACATGATCGTCACCACGACCTTCGCCACCTGGTTCGGTTCGGAAACGGTGCTCGGCATTCCGGCCAAATTCATCAACGGGGGACTCAACGGGGTCATCGAGGACCCGTTCGGCGCGGGCTTCTGCCTGATTCTGGTGGGGCTGTTTTTCGCCGGCAAGCTGTATCGCATGACGCTCCTGACCATCAGCGATTATTACCGCGAACGCTATGGGCGCGCGGTCGAAGTCGCCTGCACGCTGATTATCATGTTGAGTTACCTGGGCTGGGTGGCCGCCCAGGTTTCGGCGCTCGGCATGGTGTTCAATCTGCTTTCCGGCGGCGTCATCAGCGTGCATATGGGCATGATAATCGGCGTGATGTCGATCCTCGCCTATACGCTGTTCGGCGGCATGTGGTCGGTGGCCGTCACCGATTTCATCCAGATGATCATCCTGGTGGTCGGTCTGAGCATCATCGCCGTGTTCGCCGGCAACATGGCGGGCGGCGCGGACAAGGTCATCGCCTATGCCGTCAGCAAGGACATGTTCCGCTTCCTGCCGGAGCCGACTTTCAAGGACATCGTTTTCTTTGTCGCCGGGGCCATCACCATCATGTTCGGCTCCATTCCGCAGCAGGATGTGTTCCAGCGTGTGATGTCGGCCAACAGCGTGCGTTCGGCGACGCGCGGCCCGGTCATCGGCGGCATCGCCTACATCCTGTTCGCCTTCGTGCCGATGTTTCTCGTCACCAGTTCCCTGCTCATCATGCCGGAGCAGACCGCCGAGTTTCTCAATGGCGACAGCCAGCTCGCGCAGCGCATCCTGCCCACGCTGGTGCTGGAGAGAATGCCGTTTGTCATGCAGGTGATCTTTTTCGGCGCCTTGCTCTCGGCCATCAAGTCCACCGCCTCGGCGACCCTGCTGGCGCCGAGCGTGACTTTCACGGAAAACATCTGGCGGCAGTTCCGCCCCGCCGGCCCCGATCACCAGAATCTGACGACCATGCGCGTGACCGTGCTGGTGTTCAGCATCGCCGTGCTGGCTTATGCGATCAAGATGGAAGGCACCTCGATTTACGAGATGGTTTCCGCCGCCTACCAGGTGCCGCTGGTCGGCGCCTTCGTGCCGCTGACCTGCGGGCTGTACTGGAACCGCGCGACGACGCAGGGGGCGATCGCGGCGGTGGCGCTGGGCATCACCGTCTGGGCGCTGCTGACGTTCACCTCCTGGGGCGAGGAATTCCCGGCGCAACTGGCGGGCGTGCTGGCTTCTTTCACCGGCATGGTCGCCGGCTCGCTGCTGCCGCAATGGCTCGCCAACGTGCGCGTGGCGCACCGGCCATTGGCGGACGAGGGCGAAGCGGCGGGCAGCGCCTAGCGGACGACGGCGAAGCCGAGCATGGCGGCGAGGCCGATTTCGAATACCGACTGGATCGGCGCGGCCATGTAGTTCAGGCCGATGGCGAGGACGACGAAGCCGCCCATCAGGGTCATCGGAAAGCCGAGAGCGAAGACGTTGAGCTGCGGCGCCGCCCTGGTCAGCACGGCCAGCGCGAGGTTGGTGATCATCAGGGAGACGGCGATCGGCAGGGCCAGCAGCAGGCCGGCGGAGAAGATGGTGCCGCCCAGTTGCACGAGATTGAGCCAGGACGGCGCGGCCAGCGGCGTGGCGCTGATGGGGATGGCGACGAAGCTCTGCGCCAGCGTGGCGAAATACAGCAGGTGGCCGTTCATCGACAGCAGCAGCAAGAGGGCCATCAGGCTGATGAGTTCGGCGACCACCGGCGTTTGCGAGCCGTGCAGCGGGTCGTAGAAGGTGGCGAAGCCGAGTCCCATCTGGAAGCCCATGAATTCGCCGGCCAGGTTGAAGGCGGCAAAGACGATGCGGGCGGCGTAGCCCATGCCGGCGCCGATCAGCATCTGTTGCAGCATGATGCCAAGACCTGCCGGCGAGGCCGGCTGCACCGCCGGCATCGGCGGCAGGATCGGCGCGATGGCCAGCACGATGGCCAGGCCCAGGATCAGCCGGGTGCGCTGCGGCACGGCGGTGGTGCTCCACAGCGGGGCGGCGGCGACGAAGGCGAGCACGCGGGCCAGCGGGAAGATGAGGGCGGCGATCCAGGCGTCGATCTGCGCCGAGCTGATGACGATCATCCTAAAAGCCGCAGTTGACCGCTTGTGAATTTGATAAATGCCGCATGAACATGACCTTTCCCGATTTCGATGGCCGTCATCGCATGGGTGAGGTCGCTACGCACCCGATCAGGCCGCCCTCGGGCGCGTTCAACTACGGCTTTTAGGATCATCCGATCAGTTGCGGAATGCTGCCGAACAGGCGCTGGATGTAGTCGATCAGGTATTGCAGCATCCACGGCCCCAGGAACAGGATCACGAGGAACATCGTCACCAGCTTGGGAACGAATTGCAGGGTTGATTCGTTGATTTGCGTGGCGGCCTGGAAGATGCTGACGATCAGGCCGACGGCCAGGGCCGAGATGAGGATGGGGGCGGCGATGGTCAGCGTGGCCTCGATCGCCTGGCGGCCGATTTCGACGACGGTGCCCGGCGTCATGGCGCGAAGCTCCGAATCAGCGAGCCGATGACCAGATGCCAGCCGTCCACCAGCACGAACAGCATCAGCTTGAAGGGCAGGGCGACCATGATCGGCGACATCATCATCATGCCCATCGACATCAACAGGCTGGCGACCACCATGTCGATGACGAGAAAGGGGATGAACAGGATGAAGCCGATCTGGAAGGCGGTTTTCAGTTCGCTGATGACGAAGGCCGGAATCAGGATGCGCAGCGGAATGTCGTCCGGCTTCTCGAAATGCTCCACCTTGGCGATGCCGGCGAACAGGGCCAGATCGGACTCGCGCGTCTGCTTGAGCATGAAGCCGCGCAGCGGCACGGCGGCGCGCTCGGCGGCCTCGACGACGTTGATGCGGTTTTCCGAAAGCGGCACGTAGGCCTCGGTGTAAATGCGGTCGAGCACCGGACTCATGACGAAAAACGTCAGGAACAGGGCCAGCCCGATCACCACCTGATTGGGCGGCGAAGTCTGGGTGCCCATCGCGTTGCGCAGCAGCGACAGCACGATCACGATGCGCGTGAAGCCGGTCATCATCAGCACCATTGCCGGGATGAAGGTCAGCGCCGTCATCAACAGCAGGGTCTGGATGGTCAGCGAATAGGTCGTGCCGCCGCCGGCCGCCGGCGTGCTGGTGATGGCCGGCAGGCCGCCTGCGGACTGGGCCAGGGCCAGGCCGGCGGGCAGCAGCAGCGCCAGGGCGGCGCAAAGACGCCTATTCATGCGCCTGCCGTCCCTGGATGCCGTGCAGCCACTGGGCGAAGGGGCGCTGGCCCGACGCCTCGGCCGTGGGCAGTTGGCCCTTGGCCAGACGGTGCAGGGTGCGGATCTGGCCGGGCACGATGCCGACCACCAGCCATTCCTCGCCGATTTCCAGCAGCACGATGCGCTCGCGCGGCCCCAGCGCGACGCCGCCGACGACGCGCATGCCGCCCTGGCCGAAACCCTTGCCGCCATTGACCTTGCGCGCCAGCCAGGCCGTTCCGGCCAGCAGCGCGACGATCAGCGCCAGCGCCAGCCCGGCCTGCAGGTAGCTGCCGGCGGCAACGCCGGGCGCCACCGGCTCGGCGGCGATGGCCGGCAGGGGGAGAAGGAGGGGGATGAAACGCAGCAAGACGAGGCCCGTCATACGATGTGGTCAGGGCGCTATCTTAAAGCACTTGCCGGGTTTTTCGTTCAAGACCTCGCGCGGCTCTCCCGTTCGTCATTGCCGCGCCGGCGGGAATCCGAGGACTCCCGCCGGGCCGGTCAGCGGTTGAGTTTGCGCATGCGCTCCGAGGGCGTGATGATGTCGGTCAGCCGGATGCCGAATTTGTCATTGACGACGACGACCTCGCCCTGGGCGATCAGCGTGCCGTTGACCAGCACGTCCATCGGTTCGCCGGCCATCGCGTCGAGTTCGACCACCGAGCCGTGCGCCAGTTGCAGCAGGTTCTTGATGGTGATCTTGGTGCGCCCCAGTTCGACGGTGATCTGCACGGGAATGTCGAGGATCATGTCGAGTTCGTTCATCATCCCGCCGGCCCCGCCGGGCGGCGAGAAGGACGGGAAAATGTCCGCCGGCTGGGCGCTGGCGGCGCTCGCCGAGGCCGAATCGGCGATGGCCTGCTCGGCCATCGCGGCGGCCCAGTCGTCCTCGCTGATCTGGCCGTCGTCCTCGGTGACGGGGTTGTCGGTGTTTTCCATTTCGTCAGCCATTCTTTTCTCCCAATGCCGGTTCTGCGGCCGGCGTGTCGGACTGCGCGATGAATCGTTCGACCTTCAGCGCGTACTGGCCATTCTGCTGGCCATAGGAACATTCCATCAGCGGCACGTCGTCGACCGTCGCCTGGATATGCTGCGGAATGTGCACCGGGATCACGTCCCCGGTTTTCAGTTCGAGGATCTGCCCCAGGGTGATGCGGCCCGTGCCGAGATGGGCGACGACTTCCACCTCGGCGCCCTGCAACTGCTTGCGCAGGGTGATGATCCAGCGTTTGTCCGACGATAGCTGGTCGCTCTGCATGGTGCTGTAGAGCAGATCGCGGATCGGTTCGAGCATCGAATAGGGGAAGCAGATGTGCATATCCGCCGTGGCGCCGCCGAATTCCAGCGTGAAGGAAGTGGAAACGACGATTTCCGAGGGCGTTGCGATATTGGCGAATTGCGAATTCATCTCCGAGCGCACGTACTCGAAGTTGATTTCGTGCACCGGCTTCCAGGACTTGCTGTATTCGGTGAACACCACGCCGAGCAGGCCCTGGATGATGCGCTGCTCGGTGGCGGTGAAGTCGCGGCCCTCGACGCGGGTGTGGAAGCGGCCGTCGCCGCCGAACATGTTGTCGACGACCAGAAAGACCAGATTGGGGTCGAAGACGAACAGCGCCGTGCCGCGCAGCGGCTTGGCCGTGACCAGATTGAGATTGGTCGGCACCACCAGGTTGCGGATGAATTCGCTGTATTTCTGCACGCGGATCGGCCCGACCGAAATCTCCGCGTTGCGGTGCATGTAGTTGAACAGGCCGATTCTCAGATAGCGGGCGAAGCGTTCATTGACCAGTTCCAGGGTCGGCATCCGGCCCCGGACGATGCGTTCCTGCGTGCCGATGTTGTAGGCGCGCACGCCGTCGCCGCCGTTGTCGCGTTCCTCCGGCTCGTCCGACTCCCCGGTGACCCCCTTGAGCAGGGCATCGACCTCGTCCTGGGAAAGGAAGTCGCCAGCCATGCCGCCCTACTGGATGATGAAGGAAGTAAACAGCACCGACTGCACCGGGCCTTCGGCGCGGCTCGCCTTCTTGCCGCGCGGCGGCGGCTCGAGCGCCAGATTGATGCTGTCCCGCAGCGCCTCGGCCAGTTGCTCCTTGCCTTCCTTGGGCAACAGTTCGGAGGCTTTCTTCGACGACAGCAGCAGCGTGATGTCATTGCGGATGCGCGGCATCAGGGCTTTCAGCGTGGCTTCGGCGCCGCTGTCCTCCAGTTCGAGCGACAGCGCGACCTGCAGGTACTGATCGCCGGTTTCCGGCACCAGATTGACCGTGAAGGGATCGAGATTGACGAATACCGGCGCGGCGTGTGATTCCTTTTTCCTGGCCTTTTTCGGCTTGACCGCTTCCTCGGCGTACTCGTCGTCCTCGTCGGCCGAATTGCCGGAAAACATCTTGACGGCGACGATGCCGCCGCCCGCCAGGGCGAGCAGCAAAACGGCCGACAGGATGATGATGAGCAGACGCTTCTTGCCCTTGTTCGGCGATGCGACGGCTGGCGCCTCGGCGGGCTTGGCATCCTTGGCCATTGTGGTTCCTCTTTTTCAGTTCCGGTTGGTTCAGGCGAACAGGTCGACCAGGCCGCGCCCGCGTTGCAGAACCGTTACCCCGGCGGCGCTCGCCCCTTTATCGCTGGCCGGGAGTATAGCGTTTTCATGCGCCGAACGGGTTCCGTTCGCATCGCCGAAGGGCAGGTCGTCGCGCTGCCGCGAGAGATTCGCCCCGATGTCGGCCTGGCCCAGATCGATGCCCGCCGTGGCCAGCATTTCCTTCAATTGCGGCATGGCGTTTTCGATCACCTGGCGCACCTCGGCGTGCGGCGAGGCGAAGGCGAGATTGACTTGCCCGCCGCTCATATTCAGCGTCACCTGAACCGGCCCCAGTTGCGGCGGGTTGATGGAAAGCTGCGCCACCTGCTGCTCGTTGCGGCTAAGCCAGACGATCTTGTCGCCGAATTGCTGCGGCCAGACCGGCGAATGCAGCGGCGCGGCGACGCCCGGCTGCGCCGCGTTCGGCGCGTTGCCGCCGGCGCTTGGCGCGGTGGCGCTGGCGGCGAGATGATTGGCGACGAGCGGCGCGGCGTTGCCGGGGGCGACTTCGTCGGCGGCGGCAATATTTGCCGCATTGGCCTGATCCCGTGCTTCGATTATATCGGTAAGGTCGCTTAAGATCATTAAAATGCCGTCGTTTACATTCTGCCTGTATGAAAAAGGAACAATGTTGATAACATAATT
>Ga0209628_10001374_pt1 | contig 15679 bp, 7 predicted proteins | sample TergutCu122P4_FD_187285 | JGI IMG/M metagenome (GOLD analysis project Ga0209628, IMG submission 187285) | Cubitermes ugandensis P4 segment gut microbial communities from Kakamega Forest, Kenya - Cu122 P4 (SPAdes) (version 2) | ecosystem: Host-associated > Arthropoda: Insects > Digestive system >...
ATCCCTGCCATCCTTACGGAAATATGGAAATTATATAAACCGGAGGGATTTACAGACAACTCTTGGAGTGGATTGGGGCGCAGTCAGATCTGTTATTGTGAATATTGCCAAAAAGACTTCTTTAAAAAAACAGGCAAACAGATCCCGAAAACCAGGAATTGGGATGATCCGGTATACCGGCAATGGATCAAATGGAGTTATGAAAAAAGGTTGGAGATATGGGATTTGAATAACCGTACAACGAAGGCTGTTGGCGGGCCGACATGTACATGGTCGGGAATGAATAGTGGCTCAATCAGTAATCAAGGCAGTACATTCCGCGATTTCAATGAGATTTGCAAACGTGCCGACATTATCATGCTCGACCATCAAGCGCGTAGCGATAACTCAGGCTTCCAAAATCTGGCTGATGTTGCCAAAATGATACATGGCTTGTTGGGCTGGGATAAACTGATTCCCAACAGCATGGCAATGTATCAGGCAGGCAGGCCATACTTTCGGATAGGTTCCAAACCTCCACAAGAAGCGCACATGTGGATGATCGAAGGTATTGCCGGCGGTATTCAACCCTGGTGGCATCATATTGCCGCCTATCATGAAGACCGGCGTATGTATCATACAGCCGAACCAATTTTCAAATGGCATAAAGCGAATGAAGAATATTTGATAAACCGGCTACCGGTCGCTTCCGTTGGAGTCGTCTGGTCGCAGGACAATACGGATTTCTATGGGCGTGAGGATGCGGAAAATAAAGTGAGCCAGCCCTATCGTGGCATTATGCAAGCGTTGATTCGTGCACGTATTCCATATATTCCAGTGTTTGCAGACCATATCGACCGCGATGCTTCTCAACTGAAGTTGCTGATATTGCCAAATGTGGGCGGACTGTCTACTGCACAGGTGAATAGTGTGAAGCGTTTTGTTGCGAATGGCGGAAGCTTGTTTGCCACTGGTGAATCTTCACTTTATAATGAATGGGGTGACGAATTGCAGGATTATGCGTTAAGTGACTTATTCAAAACGCATTATGTTAAAGGTGACACTGATAACAGGCAGGGAGGAGGAGTGCGGGGAGGAGGAGATACTTCTCTGCATACATATTTACGTATTCATCCGGAACTCCGGAAAAGTATTTACGGGCCTCAAACCGGCACTGAACCTGCAATCACAGGCGAACGTCATAGTATTTTAAAAGGATTCGAACAAACCGATATTTTCCCGTTTGGAGGAGTCCTTTCCCAACTGAAGGTAGATGCTGGCGCTCAAACCTTGATGACTTTTATTCCGGAATTTCCGACCTATCCGCCCGAAACAGCTTGGATGCGTGAGCCTGTAACTACTATTCAGGGACTTATTGTCAACACATTGCCTAATGGAAGCCGCATTGCTTTTATGCCGGCTGACATTGACAGGCAGTATGCCCGCTTTAATTTCCCTGACCACGGCAACCTGCTGGCAAACATCATCCGGTGGGCATCCAAGGATGATTTTCCGATTTCTGTTACAGGTCCCGGATTGATTGATTGTCATCTATACAAACAACCCGGACGGTTGATTATTCATTTAGTCAACCTGACAAATGCAGGTACATGGAGGCAATCCGTGGAAGAATTTATCCCGGTAGGTCCCATCACAGTAAAGGTAAAACTGCAGGCAGGTATGAATGGAGAATTTCCCAATCTGATGGTAGCCGGACAACGGATTGTGGCCAACGTAGCTGATGGATGGAGTCAATTTCAGCTTTCATCCATCCTGAATCACGAATTAGTTGTAATCACCTGATTGTTAATTCCAAGGAAATGTCAAGGAATAAAGATGTGATTTAAAGTCTTTATAAATTGGCATTTCCTTTTTTATAGTCTATAAAAAACCAAATAGAGATGAAACGCAGAAGTTTTTTTGAGAAAACGCTTGCCATAGGTGGTGGATTAGCAGCAACTACTACTTTGTCAGGATTTGCTTTTGAAGAAGCGCATACAAGCAGTATGAAGCTATCCACGATTAAAAGCGACCAAAATTTTGATGTTATTGTTGTCGGAGGTGGAACCGGCGGAGTATTGGCTGCAATTGCTGCGGCGCGAACAGGCGCTAAGACAGCCCTTATAGAGATGAAAGGCTATACTGGAGGTATTGTAACAGAGGGAGGTACTGCACTTCACAGTTTCTTTAATCTTTGGAAAGCATTCCCCGGAGTTGAAAAACGTCAATTGATTAAAGGGATTCCTCAGGAAATAATTGATCGATTAGCAAAAATAGGTGGTACTTCAGGCCATTGTGAGATGATGCAAAATTATGGTTACGATTCTGTATGTACAGCTGTTGATACAGAATTGTATAAAATTGTGACTTTACAAATGCTTCAGGAAGCTGGGGTATATTTAGCATTGAATACAATGATGTGCGGAGTTGTCAAGCAAAAATCGAAGATTACAGGGGTCATAACTGAAAATCATGGAGGGCGTGGAATGATGTATGCGAAAGTATTTATTGATGCAAGTGGATATGGAGACTTGTGTGGACACGCTGGTGCAAAATGGAGCATTATAAACGACCAAAATGTATGTAATTCAATGGCTATTGCGAATATTGATATGGATCGTTATTATTCATACCTCATTGAACGTAATGCTGTAGGCGACCTCGCATTTGGAAGCTACGATGGCTATCATAATCAAATTGTTCGAATTGGAACCAATATGCAAAGATTGCCTGAAGAGTTTGTGTCTGAATTGAGAAAAATGCGTGTGGCTATGATAACAACAACTGTTCACAGAAATTATCTCATGTTTATCAAATGCGATTATAAACTTCCAAGTAATCCTTTGGATCGCGACGAAATAACCCAGGCAGAATTAACAATCAGAAATAATATGTATCAAACGATTGAATTATACAGGAAATATATCCCTGGCTTCGAAAAAGCATTTATTTCGCGAACAAGTCCATCATTGGCTATCCGGCGTGGACGTACGATTGAATGTGATTACGATATTTCAAACGATGAGATTATCAACGGCATACATTTTGATGATGATGTTTTTGTTTATGGTTTTCACGACATTGCGCCCAGATACCAAGTGAAAAATGGTGGCTCTTATGGTTTCCCGTACAGGGCTTCGTGTGTTAAAGGTTTTGATAATCTGTATGCCATTGGTATGCTGGTTACATCTGAATTTGCTGCTCATATGTCTACCCGCAATACAGTAAGTTGTATGGCTATGGGGCAATCATTTGGTACTGCTGCAGCCATGTGTGCTGCCAAAAATATCGGAATTCGAGCGCTGCCATATTTGGATTTAAGAGCGCAATTGGAAAAAGATGGCGTTTATTTTGAGAAATAATGACAAGCAGTCGCAGGAATTTTCTGAAGAAAACAACGGTATCTACGTTTTCTATGGCAGGCGCAAATTTGTTTTCGCCATTGTCTGATAACGCAGCTGCCACCTCTGCTATGAAAGCTGAACCCGTGCCTTGGTTTCGCCGCGTTACTCGTTGGGGGCATGCAAACATCACGGAAAAGGACCCGATGACCTACGATATTGAATGGTGGCGTGGACAATGGAAACGGACACAATCGCAAGGCGTCATCATCAATGCCGGAGGTATTGTGGCTTATTATCCCACGAAAATACCCTATCATTACCAAGCCCGGTATTTAAATAGCCGCGACCTTTTCGGAGATTTATGCAAGGCTGCCCACATAGACGGGTTAGCCGTAATTGCCCGTATGGATTCCAACCGTGCAAATGAAGATTTCTATAAAGCGCATCCTGACTGGTTTGCTGTTAATGCAAAAAACGAACCTTATCGTGCAGAGGAACTGTATATCAGTTGTATCAACAGCCCTTATTACAGTGAACATATTCCGTCAATCCTGACAGAAATCATCCAATTGTACCAACCGGAAGGATTTACAGACAACAGTTGGATAGGGTTAGGACGTAACTCAATCTGTTATTGTGAGTATTGCAAAAGAGATTTTTTTAACTTTTCCAAACAACAAATTCCGAAAGCAGTCAATTGGGATGATCCGATATATCGTCAATGGATCAAATGGAATTTTGAAAAAAGGGTAGAACTATGGGATTTGAATAACCGTATCGTGAAATCTGTCGGTGGCCCCAATTGTTTATGGCAGGGCAATGCCAGTGGTTCCATCATAAATCCTGGCAGGGATTTTCGCGATCTTAAAAAAATATGCGAACGGGCCGAAATGATGACTGTCGATCATCAGTCACGCAGTAATACCATCGGATTTCAGAATCTGTCGGATGTTGGAAAAACAATACATGGTTTGCTTGGATGGGACAAATTGGTATACAACAGTATGCCTATGTATCAGGCCGGAACGCCTACATTCCGCTTTACATCGAAGCCTCCACAGGAAGCACACATGTGGATGATAAATGGCATTTCCGGAGGACTTCAATTCAAGTGGCATCATATTGGCGCTTATCATGAAGACAGAAGGATGTATCACACAGCCGAATCCATTTGTAAATGGCATAAAGCGAATGAAGAGTTTTTGATTAACCGGTCGCCTGTTGCAACTGTCGGTGTCGTTTGGTCGAATGAAAATGCTGTTTTCTATGGACGAGATGACGGTGAATCGAAGATTGGTCTTCCTTGGCGTGGAATTGTTCATGCATTGGTACGTGCACGTATTCCTTATCTGCCAGTTAATGCAGATCATATTGATCGCGATGCTCATATGTTTGATCTATTGATATTACCTAATGTAGGAGGTCTGTCTGCTGCACAGCTGGAAAGCATTAAGCGTTTCGTAGCCAAAGGAGGCAGTTTATTTGCCACAGGCGAATCATCATTGTATAATGAATGGGGTGATGAATTACAAGATTATGCATTAAACGATCTGTTCAAGACCAATTATATCAAACCCGACAGAAAACAAAGTGAAATACGACCTGACTCCTCACTCCACACGTATCTGCGTCTTCATCCGGAAATGCGTAAAAACGTTTACGGCCCGCAAACCGGTACAGAACCGGAAGTTTCAGGCGAGCGTCATCCTGTATTGAAGGGTTTTGAATTGACGGATATTTTTCCGTTTGGAGGAATCCTTACGCCACTTCGAGTAAATAACAACGCTCAAACACTGATGACATTTATTCCGGAGTTTCCGACCCATCCTCCGGAAACAGCTTGGATGCGTGAGCCTGTGACAAATATTCCCGGTTTGATTGTCAATACGTTGTCAATTGGAAGCCGCATTGCTTTTATGCCAGCAGATATAGACAGGCAGTTTGCTCGCTATAACTTGCCCGACCATGGAGATTTATTGGCTAATATAATCAAATGGGCAACCAAAGACGATCTTCCGATTTTTGTTACCGGGCCGGGGTTGATAGATTGTAATATTTACAAACAGTCCGAAAGGTTAATGATTCATTTCGTGAACCTGACAAGCACCGCAACATGGAGACAATCATTAGATGAATACATTCCGGTTGGTCCTGTCAATGTGAAGGTGAAACTGCCGGAAGGTGTGCGTGGTGATAAAACCAATCTGATGGTTGCAGGACAACGTATTATGGCTGATGTGTCCGATGGCTGGAGTAGTTTTCAACTTGCATCTATTTTAAATCACGAAATGGTAGTAATTACATAATTAATAAGTTTTACAGAAACGAGAAAATTTGATGTAAATGAACCTAATAAATACAACTATCTATCCCAAAGCGATTCTGATAGCAATACTCTTTGTGTCGGTTTCGATGTATGCACAGCAGGGCGCAACATATTCTATCGTTGTTGATCCTTTGATCGGACAAAAAGTTGAGTATGGAATCAGTAAACTCGAAATGTCCCTGAAAGAGAAAGGCATCTGGACAGAAAGAGTTGATGGAATCGAGAAAGCAACAGGAAAACAAATCGTCGTTGCAGGATTATCGACAGGGGAAGGGACACTTGCGCAAATTGCCCGCACCGCGAATCGTTCGATTCCTGCTACTGCGGAGGCGCTTGCTATATGGAAAGATACTTACAACCGTAAACCTCTGCTTGCCTTGGGTGGCTTTGATGAGCAGGGAGTTATGTATGCTTTGCTCGAGGCAACCCTACGAACGGGCTGGGGTACACGAACAGAACCTTTCGAATATGTCCATGAGATTGTCGAGAAACCCGAAATTGCCAACCGGACTGTTGCGATGTACACCATGCACCGCGTCGTATGGGAGAGAAAACTTTATGACAGGAAATATTGGGAAAAATACTTCGATATGCTGTCGCAAAATCGTTTCAACAATTTTTTGATCATATTCGGTTTTGAGAATGGTGGTTTCTTAGCCCCTCCATACCCTTACTTCTTCGATGTTCCGGGCTTTCCGGATGTACGCATGGTAGGACTTACCAAAGAGGAACAAAAACGCAACCTAATCGCACTCAACGATGTAATTGATATGGCTCATCAGCGCGGCCTAAAGATTACATTGGGTATTTGGGATCATATTTTTAGAGGGGGCGTCCAGTCGAGCTGGGCAATCGCTCCGGGCGATATCAATGAGCCGATCGAACATCTTGTATCGGGCGTCACCAGCGACAATTTGATACCTTACACCAAAGCGGCATTAACCAGCTTTGTCGAATATTTTCCGAAAGTTGATGGTATAGAATTTCGTATGCATTGGGAATCCGGACTACGGCCCGAAGAATTAGACTCATTTTGGAAAGACGTTTTTAAATCACTTAAAACTGCTGCACCACATATCCAATATACTTTACGGGCAAAAGATATGCCCGAATCGGTTGTGCAGGCTGCATTAGACGAAGGGATTAACTTCCAGATAGAGACAAAGTACTGGATGGAAAAAATGGGAATGCCATGGCACCCGGCCCATATCCATCCCGGCGACCAGATGAGTCGTCGTCAAGGTTATGCCGATATGCTTCGCTACCCCCAGGATTATAAAATTGCCTGGAGGTTATGGTCTGCAGGAACTGTCAAAACATTGTTGTGGGGCAGTCCTGAATATGCCCGCCGTTTTATTGGGAGCGCAAAATTGTATAATGGAGATACATACCAACTCGAAGAACCATCGGCTACAAAAATGCTAACCATGCCCCACGACGCCGAACCATTTGAACTTCTTGATCCGAAATACCAATATTATACCTATGAATTTGAGCGTTGGTGGCACTTTTATCAAGTTTTTGGAAGGATAGGATATAATCTCTACCAGTCGCCCGACATCTGGAACAAGGAATTCGAGCGGAGATTCGGCGCAACCGCTCCTTTCTTGCAACAGGCTATACATCAGGCAAGTTGGATACTGCCACGAATTGAAGCCCATTGTTTTCATTATAACGGTTTTCCACTATCGCGTGGATGGGCTGAGAAACAGCCTCAAGGAAAACTTCAGCAATATGCAACCATCGTAAGCAATGATATACAGGTTTTTGCAAGTTTTGATGAAGAAGCTCAGTTGTTAATCGTACCTGAGACTTCCCGCCCTGCGCGGCAGGAGGAACGTGAAACCGCCAAACTTTTACCTTCGATCACCAGCGTCTGGCTCAGAGAGGTTTCCGAAAGCGTCAATGATCTGATACGCAAAGCGGAAAATTCGGCGGGTAGAAATAAAAGCAATGAATTCAAATCAACGATAACCGACCTGAAGATATTGTCGAATCTGGCATTGTATCATTCACGCCGGATTCCCGCTGCGATCAGTTACAGGCTTTTTGTCCGGACAAATGATGTTGCTGCACTCGACAAAGCAATCGAATATGAAAAGGAGGCAATCGCTGCATGGAGACAGATTGTCGAAGCAGCGGGGGATTTTTATGCAAAGAATTTGATTTTTAGTGTGGAAGGAAATTTTTCCGATCCGTTGAGGCAATCTCTCAGGGGACACTGGAGTGAAGAACTTCTCTATCTCGAAACCGGATTAGCGGAACTCGAACAACAAAGATCCGAACTCAAACCAGCCAACAATGTAATCAAAGCGCCTGAGTATAAGGCTGCAACCCGTTCCGACAACAGCGTTTTATTCAATGTGTCTCTGGATGTAGTTGAAAGCGCTCCTGTAAATAAAGCCTTAACTGTTCGAGCAAACGTGACGGGAGTAAATGGCATCAAATGGGTGCGTTTGAAGTATCGTCCCGTAAATCAGATGGTTGAATATGCAACCCTTCGCATGACTCCTACGGATGAAAAAGATATGTATGAAGCGACCATTCCTGTTCAGAACATTAATCCCCGCTTCGACCTGATGTATCTGATTGAAGTAATGGATCATAACGGAAATGGCAAGATATATCCGGATATGAATATACAAACGCCATACATTGTCGTCAAACTTATACGATAATGCGTGAAATTCATCATAATTTAATAGGGAAAACAACCTGATCAAATGATGAGAACAATTTTTTAATTCACTTTGTACAATAATTATTTTAATATGAAAACGTATATTACATTTATTTTTATCATTCTCAGCACATTGTGTTACATGTCAGCATGCAGTACACAATCCGAGAAAACCTCGGATATTTCTAAACAAAAAGCAGACGCGAATTTGCCTTGGTACAAGACCACTTACCGTTTGGCACAGACCAACTTTACCGAAGACGATCCGGTGAAAGCTGATATAGAATTTTGGCGTCAACAATGGCGACGTACTAAAACACAGGGAATTGTTATAAACTGTGGCGGTATTGTGGCGTATTATCCCAGTAAACTTGAATTACAGTACCGTGCTCAATATTTGGGAGACCAGGATTTTTTCAAACGTGTGAGCGATGCTGCCCGCGAAGAAGGGATTGTGGTTATTGCCCGCATGGACATCAACAGGGCTACCAAAGAATTTTATGAGGCGCATCCCGACTGGTTTTGCCGCAGGAAGAACGGCGAACCTATCATTTCTCAAGGACGTTATTATTCCTGTATCAATAGCGATTATTACAAAGTATTCATACCGCAAGTACTGGAAGAAATCATTGAAAGATACCAACCTGCAGGCTTCACTGACAATAGTTGGAAAGGCCTTGACCGCAATACGATATGCTATTGTAACAATTGTAAAACCAAATTCAAAACAGATCGTGGACTTCAACTTCCTGAAGCCGTTTCGTGGGACGACCCCGTTTACCGCGAATGGGTGCGCTGGGGATATGAGTGCCGGATGGAAAACTGGGATTTATTCAATGAAGTCACCCAAAGAGCAGGCGGAGAAGATTGCTTATGGTTTGGAATGGTACATGCCGACCCGGCTTCAGGAAGTTTTAATGACCTGAAAGCCATCCTTTCGCGTTCAAAAATGGTCTTTAACGATCATCAAAGTCGCGAAAGTGCCGGATTCGAACAGAATGTTGTAAATGGAGCACTGTTACGCATGGCCTCCGATGAACAGGCGCTGGCGCCGGGAAGTATGGCAAATTATGTTCGCGGCGACCGCTCCTTTCGTTTGGGTTCAAATCCAAAGGAAGAGACACGTCTTTGGATGATTACCGGAATTGCCGGAGGAATTTCCCCTTGGTTTCATCATGTAGGTGGAGGTCAAAACGACAGCCGACAGTTCGAGACACCTGTTCCAATTTTCCAGTGGCATGCTGATAATGAGCAATATCTTTATAATCGTACCGACCTCTCGAATGTGGCTATCGTGTGGAGTCAGCCTAATGCCGACTTTTACGGACGAAACGCAGTCAGGGAAAAAGTGTCGCTCCCCTGGAAAGGATTCTGTATGGCGATGTCGCGCTACCGGATTCCTTTCCTGCCAGTCAATGTACAGGATATCAGCAAATATTCTTCCAGAATCAACACATTAATCTTGCCTGACATCGCTGTGATGTCGGATCAGGAAATTGATGTAATATGTGATTTTGTAAATAAAGGTGGAAATATTGTTGTAACCGGCATCACTGCTACATTGGACAAAGATGGTCAGCCATCGGGCAACGACAAATTATGGCGTTTGTTAGGTCTTTTCCGAACGGGAGAAACAAAAGGCGTTTTTGGTTCTACAAGTTCCAGTTGGGAGGTGAGCGATGCCCATAACTATATCCGATTACCGAAAGATCGGCATGAAATTCTGGCAGGCTTCGAAAATACGACCATGCTGCCCTTTGGAGGAGGGCTACAGGTGGTCAATTCTACAGGAAATCTCAAACCGTTGTTTTCGTATATCCCTCCGTTTCCAATTTATCCGCCCGAATTTAGTTGGATACGTGAAGAAGAGCCGAATACCTTTCCGCTGTTTGCCGGTACGCTACCGGGTGGCGGACGAGCCGTATATTTTGCAGGCGATATCGACCGCTGCTATGGTAGAGCTTTATTACCCGACCATGGCATATTGCTTGCCAATGCAGTTCGTTGGGCAGCAAATGGCTCGCTTCCGATTTCGCTGGAAGGGCCCGGACATATTGATTGCAAACTTTACGGGCAGGAAAACCGTCTTATTGTCCATCTAACGAATCTGACCGGCTCAAACCGAGCAGGTTATTTAGATGAATTCGTACCTGTCGGCCCTTATACAGTCACCATAAATGCACAGGGCATCAAACCCAAAGGCGCCTTTCTGACCGTCTCAAAAAAGAAAGCGCCCATCAAGGTGCAAGGCGATAAGATAACTTTCAGAATTGATAAGATTACGGATTTTGAGATGGTGGTAATTGAATAAAATGGACAATTTTGTAATTTTGTGTTTTAGAAATTATAGGTATGCATGTGAATCAAAAAGCAGAAAGCAGTTTATATCGGTTGAAACCGGAAAATGAAAACGTCGAATACAAGGAAAAATTGAACGACACGTTCGAAAAAGAAGCAGTTGCATTTTTAAATGCAAACGGAGGCTGCATTTATATTGGTGTTAAGGACAATGGCGATGTAATAGGCATACCGGATATAGATAAAATCCAATTACAAATAAAAGACCGTCTCATATTTGGTGTTTCACCAAGTGTTTTATCGCTTATTTCCATTCAAACTGAAAATTTCGAGAACAAAAGCGTTTTGAAAATTAACATCAAAGAAGGGACTGAAAAACCGTATTATATTAAAAATAAAGGTCTTTCTGAATCGGGAGCATATATTCGTATTGGCAGTTCTTCGCAGCCTATGACTCAAAAAATGATTCACGCATATCAAACAAAATCTTTTCCAAAGTCGCTTATCAATATTGAAGCTCCCGAGCAGGAATTAACATTTGCCGAACTGTTTATTCATTATCGCCGCTATAACAAACCTTTGAATGACAACACTTTTGCGAAAACATTAAATTTTCTGACTAAAGAGGGCAAATACAATTATTTAGCTTATCTGATGGCAGACAAAAATCAACTTTCTGTGCGTTTTGCACGCTTTAACGATGCAGGCGAGCATTTTGAATTGCTTGAAAAAGCTGTAGAATATGGAAATAGTTGCTTGATTACTTCAATTCAGCGTGTTTTGGACCGGTATGAAATTGAAAATATTACAATGTCCAAGCTAACAGGCGCAGCCCAACGTATTGACAAGCGTTTAGTGGATGCAAAATGTTTACGCGAAATTGTGATAAACGCCTTTGCCCATAATGATTATTCGTATGGAATGTTGCCGATTTTCGAGGTTTTTCAAAATCGTTTTGCTATACGTTCTTATGGCGGCTTAGTGCCACAGTTGAGTATTGATGAGTTTTTTCAAGGCGTTTCAGCTTTGCGAAATCCTGAACTTATGCGTATTCTTAAAGATTTAGAACTTGTGGAAGGTTTGGGATTTGGTGTTCGCGAAATAACGAGAATTTACAGCCAGGATATTTTTAAGTTTTCCGAAAATTCGTTGTATGTTACCCTTACTTTTGAAGTAGAAATCGAAAAAAGTAGGGGAATAAGTAAGGGAATAAGTAGGGGAATAAGTAGGGGCAAAGGTAGGGGCAAAGGTAGGGGAATAAGTAGGGGAATAATTTTAGAATTAGTCACTGCAAATCCGAAAATTTCTATGTCTGAGATTGCAGAAAAAATGGGATTGAGCGTTAAGGGTGTTGAAAAGAATATCAGGCAATTAAGGAAAGAAGGGAAACTCTCTTTTTCTTCCAAGAAAAAAAGTGGCGAGTGGATCATAATTGAGCATTTTTCTATTGATGAAGAAACTGAAAATGGTAGGGAAATAAGTAGGGATAATGGTAGGGATAGTAGGGGAAATGGTAGGGGAATAATTTTAGAATTAGTCACAGAAAACCCGAAAATTTCCGTGTTTGAGATTGCAGAAAAAATGGGATTAAGTATTAAAGGTGTTGAAAAGAATATTCGGCAATTAAAGAAAGACGGTATGCTTTCCCGCACGAACAATACAAAAAGTGGCCAATGGATTGTTATAAAAAAATAAAAATATGCGCAAAATTATTATTGCATCCGATTCGTTTAAGGGATGTTTGTCGTCGCTTGATGTAGCGCGGGCGGCTGAAGCGGGAATACGTAAAGTGCTTCCCGCGTGTGAGGTAGTGGGGATTCCGGTGGCCGATGGAGGCGAAGGTACGACCGAAGCGTTGGTAGCCGCCATGAATGGGCGATTTGTTTCGTGCGAAGTGCACGATCCGCTGATGAATCTGATAAACGTGGAATATGGCATTCTGGGCGACGGAATTACGGCTGTGATCGAAATGGCATCGGCCAGTGGACTTACGTTGGTGCCGCCCGAAAAGCGAAATCCCATGTTAACAACCACCTGTGGCACAGGCGAATTGATTAAAGACGCCTTACAGCGCGGGTGTCGCCGTTTCCTGATCGGAATAGGCGGAAGCGCCACCAACGATGCCGGTACTGGCATGTTGCAAGCGCTTGGATTTCGTTTTCTCGACAAAGATGGAAAAGAGTTGGGTAAAGGAGGACAGATTTTGGAAAAGATTGAAAAGATTGACTCAGCGGGCATTATGCCTGAATTGGCTGAGTCTGTTTTTACGATTGCCTGCGATGTCAACAATCCTTTTTCAGGCGAAAATGGAGCAGCCTTTATTTATGCTCGCCAAAAAGGAGCGGATGATGCGATGATTCGCCAATTGGACAAAAGCCTTAAACATTTTGCGAACGTCATTCATGCCACGATGGGAAAGGATATTGACGCCATTCCCGGAGCCGGAGCAGCCGGAGGGTTGGGTGGGGGATTTCTTGCTTTCCTGCCTGCAACGCTCAAACGCGGTATACACATGGTACTCGAAGCATTGGATTTTGATAGCCGCATCCAAAACGCCGACCTGATCATCACAGGCGAAGGCAAATTAGACCGGCAAACAGGTATGGGCAAAACACCGGCAGGCATTCTCGAAGCCGGAAAACGGCAACAAATCCCCGTCGTAGCCATCGGAGGAGCCGTGGAAGAGACCGAAGCGCTTCTAAAACAGGGATTTCTGGCTGTCTTGTCTATTCAACCCGGTCCTGTGACGCTCGAACAGGCGATGGATCAAGCATTTGCATACAGGCAAGTGGAACGTATTGTCGAACAAATCATACGATTACGGGTCGGAACATAAGAAAATGATGGACAGACGAAATTTTATCAAAAACATTTCCATTGCCGGTGGCGCTGTGGCGGTTTCAGGCAGTTCGGCTATTTCGGCGTTTACATCGGCCGACTTCCTTTCGCCGCCTGATGCTCCCTGGTTTGACAAAGCCATGCGATGGGCGCAGGTGGCATTTGTTGAAAATGATCCGGTGAAATATGATCCGCAGTTTTGGCTTGATTATTTTAAAAAGGCGCATATCGACGGTGTTTTATTAAGCGCCGGAGGTATTGTTGCGTATTATCCGACTGAAATACCGCTGCATCACCGAAGCGACTGGCTGAACGATAAGGATATATTAGGCTTTTTAGTTGCCGAATGTCGGAAAATGGATATGACGGTTATCCTGCGAACGGATCCCCATGCCGCCAGACAGAATGTGTATGACGCGCATCCGGATTATATTGCCGTAACAGCCGATGGACAAAAACGTCCGCATTGGGCAAGGCCCGACCTTTGGGTCACGTGCGCTTTAGGGCCATATAACTTTGAATTTATGACCAAAGTCCACCGCGAGATTATGCAGCGGTATGCACCGGAGGGGATTTTCTCGAACCGCTGGGCAGGGCATGGCGTTTGCTATTGCGAACATTGCAAACGAAACTTCCGGGCAGCGACAGGCCTCGATATACCAACTTCAACAAATCGCCTCGACCCTGTCTATCAAAAATGGGACGCATGGCAAACAGACCGGTTGAAGGAATTGTGGTTCCATTGGGATGCGGAAATCCGAAAAGTCAAACCCACGTCCCGATTTATTCCCAATGGATTTCCGGACAGGATGCTTACGGGCAAACATGCCGATTTCTTTTTTGCCGACCAACAGGGAAGAAGCGGGCAATCGCTCCCATGGTCGAATGCACGTGGAGCCAAAGAGTTACGGGCAAGTCTGGGTTTGAAGCCGCTTATCGGCATTTTTAGCGTCGGGCTGGAAGAAGAATTCCGCTGGAAGGATTCGGTGCAAACAGACGCCGAACTCCGGATTTGGGTGGCCGAAGGGGTTGCCAACGGCATGAAACCCTGTTTTGTGAAATTTGGCGCTAATGTCTTGGATAAAAGATGGATGAACGGCGTCGCTGCCATGTATCAAAATTATTACAAAAGTGAACGTTATCTGCGCAATACATCTTCGATGTCGAGAATCGGCATGGTGTTTTCGCAACAAACGGGCAGAAGGGTAGGAGGTGAACTGTGGCAGCAAAACAGCAATGCACACGGCACGGGAATGTACCATGCGTTGGTTGAGGGCAGCATACCGTTCGATATGGTCAACGACCAGTTGCTCGACTCGGATAATCTGAAGCAATATAAACTTCTGATATTGCCAAATATAGCCGCTTTATCCGATACACAGTGCGAACAGATCAGACAATATGTTCGGTCTGGCGGAAGCCTTATGGCTACGTTCGAAACCTCCCTGTACGACGAAGAAGGACGCCGCCGCAAGGATTTTGGATTGAAGGATTTGTTTGGCGCCTCGTACGACAATGGCGTTGAAGGGCCGATGCGAAACAGTTACCTGAAACTTAAGAAAGACCCCGTCACAGGCTCGTTTCATCCGGTACTCAACGGATTGGAAGATGCTTACCGTATCGTTAATGCAATTTATCGCGTTAAAGTCAATCCTTTGAATCAATCTTTCCCGTCGCCCGTGACGTTGGTGCCCACCTATCCCGACCTGCCGATGGAAGATGTATATCCGCGTGTGGAAGAGACAGATATCCGCGAATTGTATTTGAACGATACGGGTAAAGGCCGTGTCGCATATTTCCCCGGTGATTTAGACAGGACGTTCTGGCAATTGATGGCGCACGACCATGGCCGTCTTCTTCGCAGCACCATACGTTGGGCGTTGAACGAAGAACCCATCGTCGATGTGAAGACCAACGGAATTGTGGATGTTGCCGTTTGGCGTCAGAAAGAATCCATGACGGTTCATTTGGTGAATCTGACAAATCCGATGATGATGAAAGGCCCTTTCCGGACTTTTTATCCCGTTGATGCTGAAGTAGATATTCTCATTCCGGAAAACACCCGCATCACCGGAGTACGCCTGTTATTCAGCGAGAAAACACCGAAATACGCAATCAACGGAAATAAAGTCTCCTTGACCGTTTCTCAAATTCAGGATCACGAAATCATCGCACTAAATTTTTAATCAAATCATTATTCATGCTGGCGCGGAT
>Ga0209628_10001377_pt1 | contig 15665 bp, 13 predicted proteins | sample TergutCu122P4_FD_187285 | JGI IMG/M metagenome (GOLD analysis project Ga0209628, IMG submission 187285) | Cubitermes ugandensis P4 segment gut microbial communities from Kakamega Forest, Kenya - Cu122 P4 (SPAdes) (version 2) | ecosystem: Host-associated > Arthropoda: Insects > Digestive system...
CAGTATTGCTTTTCCAAAACGGGCTAATAAAGGGCCTATCAGCATAACCGAACCCCTGAGCGTCGCCATTCGCTGTATAAAATCGTCCGATTCAAGAAAGGACATATCGAGCCTGTCAGCCTGAAAAGCGAATGAGCCGTTATCAGACAAACGTTCTACGTTCACCTGCATATCTCGCAACAGTTGAATCAGGTTGTTAACGTCTAAAATATCCGGAACATTATGAATCACAATCCGTTCGTTCGTAAGCAAAACAGCGCAAATCACTTCCAATGCCTCGTTTTTTGCCCCCTGCGGAACTATCTCACCCGAAAGTTTATACCCTCCTTCTACCAAAAACGAACTCATATTTTCTACTTATTTATACGATGCAGCTACAAAAGTAACGTATTCTATTGATTTTATCAAACATTTGACGTCATCCGACATACCTCACTTCCGGGATTAACCGGAGGCCGAAACGTTTGTCTACGGCTTCGTTTATATGGTCGGCAAGTCGGGCGATTTCGTTTCCGGTAGCGCCGCCATAGTTGACAATAATCAATGCATGATGTTCATATACGCCAACTTGTCCGAATCGTTTTCCTTTCAATCCGCATTGTTCGATTAGCCAGCCAGCCGACAGTTTGATGCCATCTGATGTTGTCGGATAGTAAGGCATTGAAGGATAATCTTTTAACAAACTCCTCAACTTTTCTGTCGTCACTACCGGATTCATAAAAAAACTTCCGGCATTACTTAGTTCATCGGGATCGGGCAATTTTTTTCGTCTGATATCAATTACTGTTTCACGGATTTTCTGTAACGTCGCCGGTTGGTCTGTGTTGCATATTTCTTTCAGATTGCCGTATTCCAAGTTAAATACGGGATTTTTTTGCAGGCGCAAAGTCACATAGGTTATGATATAAGCGTTTATGTCTTTGAAAATGCTGGTTCGATATCCATACATACAATCCGGCGCCGTAAAAATCCGCTTTTCAACATCCAACGTATGAAAGGCTTCAACACTATAGACTACATCACTGATTTCCACACCGAAAGCTCCAATATTTTGAACGGCCGCAGCGCCTGTTTCGCCGGGTATCAGAGACAGGTTTTCAATCCCACCCCAGCCTTTTTCGACCGCAAATGCCACAACATCATCCCAACATTCTGCAGCGCCTACCCGTAATAACACCAAATCGTCCGTTTCCTTCACCACCCACATCCCTTTGATTGCCGAATGTAAAACAACACCATTTATATCCCCCAAAAACAGCATATTACTTCCTTTTCCAATATGCAATGAGAATTGATTCCGGAAATTCCCATCACTCAGAATCTCGATTAATTCGGATTCATTTTCATATTCCACAAACCAGCGACTTCGTACCGGCAGACGAAATGTGTTCAGATGTTCTAAGGAGTAATTTTCTTCTATCTTCATCGTTTTTTATAACCTGTTAAGAGATGAACAATTATTTTTCTTTTCAATAAATCCCCACCATTCCCAAAGGCGTGACGGTTTCAGCGCTGATATTGAAATTCTTGCAACTGCTGTTGTTGTAAAACCTGACTGTTGCCTTTCCATTTTCGGCGGTAGTCACATTCGGATTCCAGTATAAGGTGCGGCGGTAGTCGGGTTCAGGAGGAAGTACTGAATAGTCGGGGCTGTAAAACTCTTTTACCTGACTGTATCCCTCCAACCATGTTTTGCGAACTCCTTTTGCGCCTTCAATAGGAATCTGTCCCTCTGTGGATAGGTTTCAATAAAGACGACACAACCAAATATGTCGTCAAAATCCATACTGGAAAGCATGGGATGAAAGGCAGTTAGAATAAATAACAAACGACTTGCTTTTTGAAAATTGACCGACGGCTCACGCAACTCGGCAGAGAAAATAATGTATATGGTGAATTCTTTGAAAAATAAACGATGTTGTTACTCAATTAACAATAATGAATCATTTCTATTCCAATGATATAGAAGGTTCGTCTGTCAATAAAATATCCATTCCTATGGCAGGTAATCCGCAGGAAAGATACAGATCACTGGCGAGTAAATCCTTGAGTTTGTCAGTTACCAGCATCGATATCCGATTAATATCGTGTTGCATGTTTACAGTACCACCCGAAAACACCAAATTTTGCCAAATCGCCTCTAAACGATCCAAATATGAAATACTGCGGAACAACAGGGACGTACACAGGTCACACAATTCTTTCCGGATTTGATTATCATCATTTTCAGGAAACGCTTCCAACAAATCTTTACAAATCATCAGATCGGAACAACGGTATGCTTTGGTATGTATAGCATGTAAGGCAACGTTCAGCAACGTATCATACAACGGAAAAAGATGTCGGCTCGGAATACGGTTGGCAATGTGTAACAATTTATTTAGTGTAGACAATGGATAATTTCCAGACAACAAAAACAAGGAAAATTGCTTTGTAAATATCTTGATCATTGATTCATCCAACGGTTTTGAATGCTCACATATAAGATAGATACATCCATCCAGCATATTCTCGTTCGTATTTTCTTTTATGTATTGTAAAATACATTCATCGAAATCCTCCAAAAGATCGTCTTCACCTTGTAAAAACTTTTCTTTCAGTAAATGATTGATTCCCCAACCTATACCACTTAATCCCTTTGATATTGAAATATCCTTTTCAGATATACCGGTTATTACTTCGTCTATCAGGTTATTTGCCAAATTTTTATATTCCGAATGCCCGGAATATCGGGCATACCAGTACAAATAAACGGCTACGCCCATTTTTCCTTCCAATAAACCAATGTCGGTTATTTTTTGTTCATTTGCAGAAAGGCAGTTGGCAATCTGCATCAAAATAGTATCCTTCATGGTTTCTTCGTATTAGCAATTACTTGATTGAAAAAATCCATCAGTTCAGGTACATATTCGTCAAAACAGAATCGAAACCTGTTTTGCAACACGTTACGTCTCAACGTTTCCATCCGCTGCCGGTTGGCAAGTTGAGCTTTCAAATCCTTTGCTTCCCTGTAAAAAATGCCACAGTCTATCTTTTTGATATGTTCCTGCATGGCTACAATATGCCTTGTATTGTCATATTGAATCATCGGTAAACCTGCTGCCGCCAACGTATTCATCCGGCAGGGCATATTTAAATCGTCCCATGTAGCACGCAGGATATCACCTTCATTCTCGCTCTCAAACCGGTGCAGCCAGCCAGCATCGTAACGCGAAAACTCTTCCACCCAGTTCTCCGGATCACAGTGGGGATGTAAATGAAAATGTAGAGGTGCCGCTTTTTGCATAGATTCCATAAGGCTGTTCCTCCGGTGATAATGAAAGTCCGTATACAAATGGACATGAATATTGTTTTCTGCAAACTGCCTCATTTCGACAGGTTCGATACCAACTATCCTACCCGGAGTGACCGTATGGAATGCTCCGTTTTCGGCTGACAATTTCGGCGAAAAACGATCGGTAAAATAAGCTTTGGGTGGCATGTCACCGTCCATAATACCTGTCAGTCCGTGCCGCTTCCCAGTAAATGTTTCATACCAGTGTTTCATTTCAGGATTGATATACAGTACGCCTTCCGAACGGTTATAGAGGTCGATCAGTTTTGAATGATGTCCCCACTTCATGCTGACGTAAGGCCCTTCCTTGAAATGCCATACCATTGGAATATCGCACTTGTTTATCAGCACTTCATGCGCCAACGGTATGGAAAGTGTGTTCGACTGTGCGTAAATAATGTCGGGTTTGATTTGTCTGACGGTTTCGTACCGGTTTTTATAATGGACGTCTTTAACATTACCAAATGGCAGAGGACCTGTGCCGGTAAAAAAGGATGGTTTTTGAACCCATAATCCGTACAGTTCACATCCGTACTTCTCCAATGCATATATCCGCTCCGGATTGTGAGAGAGATCGCCGACTAACAGAACTTTTATTTTTTTCTCTGTGTGGTTGCTGATTGGAGATAAAGCCCGAAATCCGGCATACAGTTTCCTTTCATCCACCCATTTATGTTCCGAAACCTTGATTTTAAACGGTTCTTTTGCTCCGTAAAACGACCGATAAGCATAAACGCCGCCACCCTGACTTTCTTGAATTATTTTATGGCGCTGCTCGGGATGAGTCGTCCAGTTGCACGTAATGGCACAAGTATACGAAAAAAATCCCTTATCAGCAAGTTTGTGCCAGAACATAGCAAACAAGTCGTATGTGACAAATTCCCGACGCTCCGTCCAGCGATCATCCGTTAGCCGGTGAGCACATTGAACCAATTGCAGACAGTGACCCGGTACTGAACAATTATGTTTATACATATCAACAGGGTATAGCGAATCCGGATTGTCATACCTTATTCCGCTTACGGCAAGAACGGTATCTGGATGGTTTTTAAACTGTTTGTGAAGGCTTTGAAGATGATTCGAATAATAAAAATCATCCGATGGCAGATACGCAATCCAGTCGTATGCGGCATGTGCTAGTCCGCGATTCAATGCGCTGCCCAACCCCCTATTGCATTCATTCTTCAGATACCTGATGTTGGGAAGCGACAGGTAATCTGCTAAAAACTTCTCCGTTTCGTCCGTACAACCGTCATTGACAATAATCAGCTCCCATTCATTGAAATTCTGTTTGAGCAGACTTTCGATCGCCCGTCTGATAAACCCGCATTGATTGTAAGTTGGCATGATTACACTGAATCCATCGTTTTTATTCATAATTTATGATACGCTATTTAGTTTTTAGATATTTGCCGGAAGCAATTATCGACTTGTAAAAATTCAACATATTCCTGCGTAACACTTCCGAAGTGTATTCTTTTAAAAATCTTTTTTGCCCGTTCTGTCCCATTTCCTTTGCTTCTCTGGGATGTTGCAATAGGTATAAAATCTTTTCCGCTAACAAACCCGTATCTATGTCAACTTTATCGGGATATTTGATAATCGGAACTTTCAATCCGCAGGTCTCATCCACCACTTCATTTAACCCCGATGTAGCCGTAGCCACAACAGGCAATCCGTGCATCATCATTTCCACAGCAACGTAGCCGAATGTTTCGAAAAGCGACGGCATCACTCCCACATCCGACAAACAGTACCATTCATGTAATTGTACCTTATCCAATATTCCGGTATACGTAATTTTAGCGCATACATCTTGTGACTCTTTGATATATTTATTGTAATTGCCTTCGCCTGCAATTACCAACCGGCTTTGTGGATAGGCTGACAATACATGCCGGTATGCTTCTATCAAAAAACTCAGTCCTTTGACTGCATCTATACGTCCGACAAAAAGGATAATCTTTTCTTTAGTAGATAGATTCCATTTTTTGCGAAGAAATCTATTATTCAATCCTACTTTTGTCAGATTATGTATGCCGTTTGCAATAAAAAACGTTTTGGCCGGGTCAGCATAATAATATTGACAGAGTATGTAATGCATGTAATGCGAATAACAGATGATACGATCAACTTTCGCATAGTAGGATTTATCTTCTTCAACAGTTTTTTTAAGATTTTCTCCAAAATTGTCCGTATGTTTGTCATTCAGTATGGTTTGCAATCGCGGTAGGTTGTCATAAACCGTAAAACCCCAGTCGACATAATGCACAGTAGTAATAACCTTGCAGTCAAACGCCTTGTTCAATTCTTCGACTAATTTTGCGCTTTCAAGATAATTCAAGTGAAAAATCAAATCTTTTCTGTTCTGGATATGCAACTGAAGTAAATATACAACATTACAGAGATATAGTTCTCTTTGTTTTTTTGCGTCTATTGTCCGTTGTTCCGCTATGGAAGCGGGGAAATACCAATGCCCAATACCATCTATATCTTCAGTTCGAATTTGTGGTTTATCAGAAGTTAAGTTTATCACACAGATATTGCACTCGCTTTCTTTCAGAGCAAATGTCAGTTCCCGGATATAAGTACCTACTCCATATACCGCCCCACGTCGCGTTTCGTTAAAAATATATATGTTCATTATAATCAAATGCTTTCTTACAAAAATAATAAAAAACATCAAACATTTCGGGAAAGTAATAGTAGAAAAAATCCTCCGTTCTGTCTCTGTCCCATAATCCATATTGCCCGCTTGGATGAAGTTCTTGCCAAGTTTTACTTAACATTTTATCAGAATAGGGAAAGCGTTCTGCGCCTGCCTCCCAAATTTGATTGATGATTTTAAGTGGCATATAATGAGTTATAAAAATTCAATAGGTTCATACGCGCCACATCAGACGAATACAACTGCTCATAACGTTTACGAGCATTTATTCTCATGTTTTTTAGTTTTTTCGGGTGTTGTAGCAGATATATTATTTTTTCTGCCAACTGTGCACTGTCGATTTCCGCCTTATCGGAATACTCTATCACAGGAATATGTAAACCAGTGATTCCATCTACTATCATTTCGCGCAATCCGGTAGAAGTGCTGGCTATTATCGGAACACCATGCATCATCATTTCTATAGCCACGTTGCTACATTGTTCGTGAAAAGACGGCATTACTCCTATATCGGCAATTGAATATAAATCAAAAAGTTTTTCCCTATCAATCAATCCTGTCCAGGCTATATGCATCCAAATATCCTCACATTCTTTCATGTAAACATCAAATTTCCCATCGCCTGCAATGAAAAAATGGCAATTCGGAATAGAGTTCAATACAATCCTAAAAGCTCTGAGAGCATACGACAATCCTTTAATACCACTCAACCTTCCCGCAAAAAGAATTATGGGAATATCAGGTATATTATATTTTTTGTGCAACATTAATTTGCTCTGTACAGGACAGTCCGTCAATCCTGAATAAATAACACTTATTTTTTTTGGCTGTATTTGGTAATAGTTGTGCAAAATTTGTTTAGTGTTTGTTGAAAGACAAATAATATAGTCTACCATTTCGAATAAGCTTATCTCTTCATGATAAATTTCAACAAATGTTTTTTCTAACTCATCGTCATGATCAGTTATTTGTTTGGATAACAATTCCCTAAAACGCATCATATTCCCTTGCAGACTAAAACACCATCCTAAATAATGTACAACTGTAACTATTTTGCAATTAAATGCTCTTTTCAATTCTTCGGCTAATTTACTACTGTGGTTATAGTTCAAATGGAAGATTAATTCTCTTTTGTCTTTAATGTGCAATTTGAGTAAATAGACAATATTACGGAAATACAGTTCTGTTATTTTTGCGGTGCCTATCGTACGTTGTTCCGGTATAATTGCAGGGAAATACCAATGTCGGATGCCATCTATAACCTCTGTACGGATTTGCAGCTTTGCTGAAATCAGGTTTAATACGCAAATATTTATATCACTGTCTTTTAGAGTAGAAGTCAGCTCCCGAATATAAGTTCCTATGCCATATACTGCAGCACCACTTGCTGAGTTGAAAATATACAGATTCATTTTTTACCGTTACCCTTTATAATAGATTTATCCATGAGAAATCTGCTTGCTTTAGTGCTGCTAGTCGTAACAATCCTTCGCCAGCATATCCGATAAGAAGCCCTGTGTTGGTAGGTGCTGTTTCCATATCCAAATCCGGAATTTGCTTCAGGGCATTATCAGTTTCATCTTGTATGGCATCGCCGAAATACCGATTGCGTTGATACATGCGAGCAACATTACCGACAAAAGAATCACCCAAACGGGAAAAACTTCGGCTAACATCCATTGATTGTAAATCTCGGTTTTGGAGCTGCTTCAAAAGCTTAGCACACATTTCAAAGCCCGGCATTTGTTGTAAATTATACAATAAACAATATACATCAGTTTGTTCTTTTTCAGGAATATCTGGCAGCCTTTCTTTAATTAATCCAACAATATGCCATAAACATTCCTGCGCTTTAACTGACGGTGTTGGATAACGCAGTCGCGAAATCCAATATCGTCCAAAACCGGTTAATCCGTCATACTGGCTGAAATCCAGCCAGGGTTCGTACATCACTGCGCGAACCATTCTTTCATCAAAATCTTCGCAAAGATCTTCTTCTGGAACCAAAAAATTATTCTGTACCAAATAATCTATTCCTACACCAATTCCTGCTATTCCTTTTTCATAATCAGCCGAGCTGTATGCATGGATTTGGTTCTGCATTTCACCAATCAGATCTATTGCATAATCAGAAAACAACATATTATCTGTATATCGGGCATAATGAAAGAAGAAAACAGCAATTCCTGTTTTTCCATGCACCAAACCAGGACACTCAGTTAATGTGCCGTTAAGTAAAAGCATATCAACAATCTGCCTCAAGTTTTGATCATTGTTTTCTATCATTTCGCTGTCATTCTATTTTATTATTGATTAGAGGCTGATTCCCCGCCTTTTTCTTTTCTCCCTTCGTGCTTTCTTGACTGACTATCATTCATAAAATTGGACTTTTTTAATCACATTATCTGTTATTTGAAAAAAAATATTCGGTTCATTTTCCAAAAAAGAAAGCATACGATTCAATTCATTTTTAAATGCTTCTTGATTCCGAAAGCCGGGACATACGATGTCGCCTTCCGTATTTAAATTGTCTAAGTTTGCTATTTTCAGCAGACATATGCCACAAGACTCAGATGCATAACAGTATTGACAAATCTTTTTAAAGTGTTCATAATAAAAATTGAATTTTCTTGTTATTTGGTGAAAATCAATGAGTACACTTTGATTCACTTTTCCAAAAGAATACTCACGGCGAACGTTTTCACAGGGAAACAGGTTATGTCGAGTAGTTAAAAATATTTTTTTATCAAAAGGCATACATGTATCAGTTGGATAGAATTTCACCGTTTGGTACATCAAATAACGTAAGTCTAAAATATATAGATTGATGGAATGGTTTTTCAAGAAAAGGCGTAATTCCTCATATGATATTAATTTTTCACGTGTTCCGGGTATCAGATCAGATACATCTTCTTGGTATTCTTCTTCGTTTTTTCTCTGGTCAAGAAACATACGCTCAAAAATGTCTTTTTTGTCGGGATTTATATCATTAGTGTTCAATTGAGTGATTTTCGGATATTTACGATATCGGTTATAAACAAACTCATAGATGTTTTTTACTGAATTCCTGTTATGCAAAACGGCATTGAACCTTACTCGATCTGCAAAATATTCAGGAAATTCCCGTTGGATCATATCAATGTTGTCGATTACTTGCCGAAAAGAGTTTTTATTGTTTATCGCAAGAGTCCTGTAACTGTGAGCTTCTTCGTTTCCATCTAAACTAATCAATAAGCGAAAATTATTCTCGACTAAAAAATGAATATGTTTATGTATCAACGTAGCATTAGTTGTCATGAAAAACACAAGCTCCAACTCTTTTCCAGTATTTAATTGAAGGGAAGTTTCTACTATTTGTCTGATAAAATGTATATTCACGAGTGGTTCGCCACCAAAAAAACCTATTGCCAATTTTCTTTGTTTATTTTTAAGTTTAAGGTCAAAAATATATTTCAGCAAATTGATTGCATAGTGGGTATTAATATTTCGTTTGCGTTCCTTTTTCTTTTCATTAAATTTATACAAATCCCCAAACGTACAATACCTACAGTTCAAATTACAATGGTCTGTCACTTCAAATACAACCTTTGGAGTTTGAATGATTTTTGCTTTGACTTGTGATTCGTTCAATGTGGTTTCAAAAATGACAGGTTTGGATCTTCCACCAAAACCATGTTCTGTCAGATAGCCATATTTTTTAAAATAGTATGGATCTGTTTTGGTCGCTTTTTCATAAACTTTGCATAATTCCGGATGTATCAACACCGGGAACATGTGTTGCGCATCGTATAAATAAAAGTTGCCGTTTTCTGTTGAATATGTGACTGATTCTCTCATTAATAAAAATTATTTGTTATTTGAAAAAAAAATCGGTTCTTGTTCCAACAAAGAAAGTACACGATTTAGCCTATTTTTAAAAGCCTCTTGATCCCGAAAACCATAACAAACCAACTTTTCCGTATCCAATTTATCTAAATTATCTATTTTGAACATACAAACGTCACAAAGCCTTGAATTATAACAATTCTGGCAAATTTTTTCAAATTTTTCATAACAATAATTGAATTTGCGTGCTATTTCGGAATTATCAATGATTACATTTTGATTCACTTTTCCCAAAGCATATTTATTGTGGATTTTTTCGCAGGGAAGTAGATCGTGTTGGGTAGTTAAAAATATTTTTTTGCTAAAAGGCATACAAGTTCCTGTTGGAAATGGTTTTAACTTGTCGTACAATAAAAAAAAGGGGGATATACTATAAAAATTGATGGAATTAACTTGTACAAAGCGACTTAATTCCTTATAGGACATTAATTCTTCGCGTGTTCCGGGTACCAAATTAGAAGCTTCATTTTTGTATTCTTCTTCACTTTTCCGCTGGTTAAGAAACATACGCTCTATAAATTCTTTTCGATCGGGATGTATATCACTACTATTTAACTGTGAAATTCTTGGAATTTTAAAATACCGGTTATACACAAACTCATAGATACTTTTTACTGAATTTCGGTTATGAAGCACAGCATTAAACTTTACGTTATTAGCAAAATAGGCAGGAAAATCCCTTTGGATCATATCAATATTTGCAATTACCTGCCGAAAGGAATTTTTGTTGTTTTTTGCAAAAATTCGATAACTGTGCCCTTTTTCGTTACCATCTAAGCTAATCAGTAATTGAAAATTATTATCAACTAAAAAATGAATGTGCTTATGTATCAGTGTTGCATTTGTAGTCATGTAAAACCCAAGCTCCAACTCTTTTCCTGCGTTTAATTGATTGGCCGTTTCTACGATTTTTTTGATAAATTGTATATTCATAAGTGGCTCGCCGCCATAAAAATCTATATTCAACTCATCTTTTTTGTTTTTAAGTTTAAGATCAAATATATATTTCAGCAAATTGATGGCATAATGGATATTTATTGTATGCCCCTTGTTCTTGTTGCCGAATTTATAAAATTTTCCACATTTACAATACGTACAAGTCAAATTACAACGATTAGTCACTTCAAATATAATCTGTTGGACTTGAATGAAATTTTCCTTTATGGTCAAATGGTCTAATGCAGTGTCATAATCAGGAGGTTCAGATTTTCCAAAAAACTCATGTTCTTTCAAATATTGGTATTTTTTAAAATAATACGGATCCACATCGGACGTTTTTTCATAAACCTTTCCTAATTCTGGATGCATCAACACAGAAAACTCATGTTGTGCATCGTATAAATATATATTACCGTTTTCTGTTGAATGTAGAATTGATTCTCTCATACTATAAATTAATTTAGTTCATCCTTTGAAAAAAACATGGTTCTTGTTCTAACAAAGAAAAAATACGATACAGTTCATTTTTTAAAGCCTCTTGATCTTTAAAACCATAACAAACCAACTTTTCTGTATCTAATTTATCCAAATTTCCTATTTTCAACAAACAAACGTCACATGATCTGTAAGCATAACAGTTTTCGCAAACTTTTTTGAACTGGTCATAATAAAAATTGAATTTTTGTGCAATTCCTGAAAAATCAATGTATACACTTTTGTTTACTTTTCCAAAGGCATATTTGTTGTGAACTTTTTCGCAGGGAAGCAGGTCGTGCCGCGTATTTAGAAATATTTTTCGGCTAAAAGGTATACAGGTATCCGTCGGAAACAATTTTGATTTGCCAAACAATAAGTAGAGTAAGTTTAAAATGTAAAAATTGATGGAACAACTTTTTACGAACTGGTATAATTCTTTATATGAAACAAATGTTTCACGCGTGCCAGGTATCGGATTGGGCACATCATCTTCATACTCTTCTTCACTTTTCCGCTTGTCAAGAAACATACGTTCAAAAAGATATTTTTTGTCAAGATGTAGTATTTCAGCTTTGCTTAAGGGTGAAATATGCGGAATTTTATGATACCGGCTATAAACAAACTCATAGATACTTTTTACTGAATTTCGGTTATGTAAAACAGCGTTGAACTGTATGTTATTAGTAAAATAAGCGGGAAAATCCCTTTGAATCATATTAATGTTAGTTACAACTTGCTGGAAAGAATTTTTATCATTGTTTGCAAAAACTCTATAACTGTGACCTTCTTCATTTCCGTCTAAACTAATCATTAATCGAAAATTATTTTCAACTAAAAAATGAATGTGTTTATGTAGCAATGTGGCATTTGTAGTCATGGCAAAACCAAGTACCAAAGCTGCTTCGGAGTTTAATTGATTTGCCTTTTTTACGATTTGCTTGATAAATTGTATGTTTACAAGCGGCTCGCCACCATAAAAACTTATTAGCAGCTCTTTTTCTTTGTTTCTTTGTTTAAGGTCAAAAACGTATTTTAGCAAATTGATCGCATAACTGATATTGATATTTCTTTTGCGTCTCCTTTTCTTATCTCCAAAGTCATACAATTCTCCTAATGTACAATACGTACAATTTAAATTGCAATGTTCTGTCACTTCAAAAACAAGTCTTCTGGCATTCACGATTTCTTCTTTTATTTTCGACTCGTCCAATGTGGTTTCAAAAACAACAGGTTCGGATTTTCCCCAAAAACCATATCTCCTCAGATACTTATATTTCTTTAAATAATACGAATCCGCATGGATCGATTTTTGATAAACCTTGCCCAATTCCGGATGTATCAACATAGAAAATTCATGTTGAGCATCGTATAAATATAAATTATCATTTTTCGTTGAATGAATTACCGATTCTCTCATAAATTTTTCTTCTTTCGTTCATGCTTTTGCACCTTATCTCTTATGTTTAGCTATCATAATCACAGGATTATCTTCCTCACCCAAAGTAGCAACAATTTCTTTTAATTTGCCTTTCAATTTCCCTTCTTTGTAGGCATCAACCAATTCGTAAGATTCCAATTTTTCCGCAAAAGCAATTTCTTCACTATTGATCAGAAATGCTTTGAGTGATCGGTGCCATATATCACTTATTGGTTTTTTCGAAGTAAAATCGTCATTATATAAGACATATTCGAATAGAGCCTTCTCCCGTCTATCATATATCAAGTTTTTTGAGAAAAATCTATCTGCCTCAAAATCAAACTCTTGCTTTACGGCATGTAAGAAATAGAAGCGATCGTTCATGACGCTCGGAAAAAGATATACTTTCGCATCCATGGATTGAATGGAAGGAGTTCTTACGATAAAGGGAATCATTCTGTGTTCAGGCATATATCTATATATTGTATCTGACGAAACCTCTACAAGTATCCAACTGTCGTGATAAGGAAAAATGCGTTTGATATTCATAGGCATAAACACAGATCCGTTTATATCCAATGTTGTATAAATCTTTTTTGTATAGGTAATTTCTATTTCTTTTGTGACACTTCCATCCTGTTTGGATATAATCCAAAACATATTTCTATGTGTTGGGTCAAACGTTCTGGTCTCATAGTCAATATACCAACTTCCATCATGGCAAATTAGATTATCTCGGTCATAAGACGCCACATGTTCATACATATCAATACTGTCTATATACGCAAAACTCCTTTTATAGTTTCCAAAGAAGTCGTATACATATATTTTTCTTGAGACACTAGAGACGATAAATATTTCATTATTTTCTTCATCCAGAACAATCTCATTACAAGATGCGTATTCTTCGGGACCTTGACCTCTTCGGCTTATCTTTCTCAGACCGCTACCGTTTCTGTCAAAGAAAAAAATACCATGTGGGACACCTCTCCCATAATTTGTAGTTATCATTACTTTTTCACCAATGTTTTGCACAATACCCATAGTAAGGAAATTGTCATTCGTTTCTAACTTAATGTATTCCACATCAAAAACGTCTTGAACGGCTATCTCCTTTTTAGGATACCCTTTGGTTACATCAACCGTGATGAAATCATCGGTTAATTGCTTGGTTTTTCTACATCCCGCCATTATTACTGACAAAATGATTATTACTAAAATTGTGTTTGTTTTTTTCATTATTACGATTCCTTTTTTTAATGTATAATACAAAATTTATAATAATATATTCAATGCTTTACATGACAAAGATTGGGCTGGCCAATAGCTATTTCATAATCGGATGGGGACGGGCAAAGCCATTGGTAAACACAGCCGTTACATGGCGCTTGATTTCGGATGCGTAACCAAGACCTTCCTTCCTTCAGTTCTCTGTATACTATCTCATAAATACCATCAGTGTATATATTACCCAATACAGGATGATTGATATTGGCATACGCATCACCATTGGGCATAAGATTGATTTTCCCAAAGTCATAAATATTTATTGATTGACGCGAAAAAAAATCTTTGATAGTCATAGATGCGGATACAATGTCTTTTTTGGTAAGAAAAACATTTTCTTCAAAAAATCCGAGATTCTCTCCTGTATATACTGGATTCAAACGATATTTTTCAATCTGGAATTGTTCGACAAGTTGTTCCACTTGCTGACAGTCTTCTTCGGATGCTACTTCAAATACATATTCAAACGGCAGCATTTGATTGCTAATTATTTGCAGTGATTTGTTCCACAGTTCAATATCTATCGGGAATTTAACCGATATACTGTATGAAAAATTATTCACATAAGTCGGTTGTAAAGCGATTACATTTCTATAGGAACAAACCATGTTTTTCGTTGCCGGAAGCCGATCAAAAAAAGACAACAACTCATTTCTGTTTTCCACATTGTCCATACTTCCCACAATGTTAAAAATCAGATCGTCTGGCGCCGATTGTAGAAAACCAATCAACTTAGCGATGTTGGTGGTATTATCTATATGGATACTAATTTCGGAGAGAGTTGCCAATATATTGTCAATCATTAAAAATCGATCGTTTGTAACTTGTCTGCCTGGAAAATTGAAATAAGGCAACAATTGAACAGGTTTGCCTTTTGATAATGTCACATCAATAATGTCACCCATGTACTTGCGACGAAGTTCCCGAATAAAAGCGTTAATTTCTTTTTGTTTATATCGCTCATTTGTCAGTAAAACAACACCACAGTTTTCTTCACGCAACGTTTCACGCAGCAATTCAATCACATGCGAATTATCTGATTCTATAATTACGCTGTCGAGCGTATTATATAGTAAAACATATTTGTCGGTCATTCCAACAAATATGTATGGTTCAATTGTGAACCAATAGTCGTTTGAAGTTTGCATATCATTTATCTGATTAAATTGTTATTCGATAAAAAAAAAATCTGGTTATTTTCTAAAAATAATCAGAAAACTCAGCTGGTTTTAAAAACATCCCATTCAAAAAACCAAAACAAAACAACATACGATTCATTCTCCCTAACATAAAATTATGGTCTTAAAAAAATAATTTCAAGGTATTGGAAACCTTGAAATTATTTGTCGTTCATTGGATAAGAATAATAAAAGGACATCCTAATATTCTTCCACTTTCATTTCAGCTAAATCAGATCCTGTAGAATTTGTACAATACTGATAACAATTGCCACATTTTCCTCCTTTTAAAACTGTCATTTCACGTTTCTTCAACTCATGTTTGCTAAGCTGATTAAGCTTGATTTTCTCTAAAGTTTTCATTTTTCTTTAAATTAAATTATAGGATTAGGCGCTTAGGTCGCTGTTTGCAATTCTCTCATTACAAACATGTTGAGACTGTTGAAAATTTTATATGGATAGGCAAATTGATAATTGTCC
>Ga0209628_10001378_pt1 | contig 15642 bp, 7 predicted proteins | sample TergutCu122P4_FD_187285 | JGI IMG/M metagenome (GOLD analysis project Ga0209628, IMG submission 187285) | Cubitermes ugandensis P4 segment gut microbial communities from Kakamega Forest, Kenya - Cu122 P4 (SPAdes) (version 2) | ecosystem: Host-associated > Arthropoda: Insects > Digestive system >...
ACACGCAGGAAAACTCCTGCGCTTCGGCGCATCCCCATACATCCGATAATTTTAAATTATCTCTTTCTCCGGGCAGTTCGTCCGTATATCCCAAACCGCCCGTATAAAAAAATGTATTGTCGGAATTCGCCGAAATCAAATTTAACCTTTCGTATTGAGCAAGCATACTTTTTATACCGTCCGTAAAAAACCGTACGGCAGAATGAACCATCTCAGGTTCGTCATATAAATCCGAAAGCATGTTATCAAGACCGCGGTAGTCGCAGTACCAGTGTATGAGGTGAAAGCTGAAATTCGTGACGCCGACAAGTCTCACAGGAAGTATATCGCCGAAACATTCCGATATTTCCTCATATGATTTCTTAGTGGAATGTTCGTCGTATTCGATTTTTGGCGGCGACAGTTTATCCCAATCCGATAATTTCTCGATCACCGGATTGTGTGCCCACGCCCCCCTGTCCTGAGAAGCGGCGTTTACTTTCGGGCTGAGCCCCCACATAGAATTATGTATATGTTTTCCCACGACGATTTCGCCGATAACCGGAACATCGTCGTTTATGTATTTTGCGCGTATGATTTTCTGCCGCAGCTGATATTCGATATTTTTCAACAGACCGTCCGCGCATAATAGGCTGTTATACGGCAGCAGTTCGCTCCACGCGCCGTCGGGATGTACGAACACCATAGTTTTATCGCCCTTTAGCGAGTTGTGCTTTTTCCAGCGGATTATATTTTCAGTGTGAACCGGGTTTTGTGAAATTTCTTTCAATTCTGCCGCAAGCCGCCTTATATAACCCACGTCTTCTTTTGTAAACATATATTTTACCTCTGATTATACCTGTTTTATCAAGAACAAATACGATTCCCGCCAAGTCCGGGTGATTTTTTATGCAGTCTTGATGTAAAAACTCAATTATTTTATTATATATATCCATATTTTCCCTAACGCATTATATTATGGTATAATCCCGTAATTTCATTATATCACGCCAATATAAAAATTTCAAGCGGTGATTTTCATTTACTTTTTATATAAAATAACCGCAAAATTTTACAATGACCTACGGCATTCGGCGGCAAGTTTATTGTTGGCAAGTGGTTTCTCTCTCAAAGAAATCCAGGAATTTCTTGGCCACGGCGATTTGGGGACGACGGCAAATATATACGCGCATCTACAATTTCAGGCGAAAAAAGATATGGCGGCGTCCATGCAGAGCAAATTGAAAATTCCAGCAATCGCATCAACTCATTAGAAATCCGTTAGAAAAACCCTAAAAACTGGCAGAAAATCCATCCGCAAAATAAAAGAGAAAAGTCCCGAACCCTTGATTCTATAGGACTTTTCTCACTACCTGCGGAACTAGGATTTGAACCCAGACAAACAGAGTCAGAGTCTGTCGTGCTACCCTTACACAATTCCGCAATATAATTATAATATCGTCTTTAAACTATTATAGTATACAACAGATTCTCCTGTTTGTCAATATATTTATTTGAATTTTATAAATTTTTTATAATCACGAACCATTAAAAACCCGCTAATTTTTTCTTTAGTTTCTTACACATGCGTTATTTCGAGTTTATGATCATAAAGCCAGCACGACGCGGCAAATAATACCGTTGCGGTCATATAACGAAAGAGTATTGCCAGCCCCGGCAACTGCGAAAAAAAGGACAAATCCGCGATACTAAAAACCGGTGCGGCTATAACCAAAAACCATGCCGCGGAAACTGTGAACGAATATTTTGTGCGCATGGATAATCCCGCAATACATGAAAACATGGCGATTACCGGATATACAAACGCACAATTCAATAAAACATCTAAATAACGCATACCAATAATAGAATCTATCGCTATCGAATTCCAAATCCCGGGGTTTTGCGTAAATTGGCCGGCAAGCGCAAATATCATTTAAATCCGCCGTAATGATTTTATTCTTTTTCATGACCGCGACATAGTCGATTACAGGGTCTAAATCACGCAGCAAATGGCTTGAAATGATTAATGTCGCGTCATCGTCGATGTTCGAACGGATTGCTTTTATTAAATCCCGCTTGAATTTCGGGTCAAGCCCGGCAATCGGTTCGTCAAGCAAATAGACGGGAACTTTTCGCGGCAGGGAAAAAGAGAGATTCTCGAACACTACTTTTTCCCCGTATCTTTTAGATAAATTCTCTGCCGTGATTATATCAAGTTTTTTCATAAATCAAGCCTCATGTATTTTTTGGCAATTATATAAATTTTATTTTCACACGATCTTCTCCAATTTAAACGACGGACTGCCGTCTTCTTTTTGCCCTGTCTTGTATAAATTTATGTTCTTCCCGCTTTCTTCGTCAAAATTGCCGCCCTCTTTTAATTTATCGCGCATGTCGGGGATATGCGTCACATATACGACTTTCGAGCCGATATGATTCAACGCTGCCAAAACGTCCGCCGCAATCTCTGTCGCGTCTTTTAAACCCGTGGACGAAAAAGATTCGTTCATCAGGATCAAACTGTTCCTGCCCGCGGAATATACGATCGTTTCCATTTCGGTCAATTCAGTATCAAGCTGCCCTTCGTTTTTTAAATCCTCGTCGTATCTCTGAAAATGCGTGTATAGATTTTTAAACAGCGTCACTTTTGCTTTCACAGCCGGGACAGGCAAACCCGCCCTCGCGAACGCCATCGCCGACCCGAATGACCGCAGGAACGTGGTTTTCCCGCTCTGATTCGCTCCTATGATGATATTAATATTGTCTTTTTCTTTTAATACATAATCGTTTCTGATCACTTCAAACTCTGAATTTTTAAAAGCGGTCGCGAGCGTTATATCGCAAAGGCCTTCAAACTCCGCGGAACAGCTTTGATTTTCCGGAGTATCCGAAATTTCAGCCAAACAATATGGGATTCCCGACAGCTTCATGTATCCGATCATGTTTAACGCGTATTTATAAAACGTGAGTTCGGTCGATAAATTCGAGAATAAATCGATAAGCGTTTCGTAAATTGCCGCGAGCCGCCGTGCGATCAGGTTGATCTGAAATTCTATGTTGCTTTTTAAATAGGCGTCGTCCATGCTCGAAATCAAACTTTCCTGCGTGAATTTTTTTTCTATATAGATCAATTTATTTTGCTGCGTTTTTTCTTCGATCGCAAGCGCGCGCATGACTGAATAGAACAATCCCGTCGGCGCAGGCTTGACATAGCGCAAATCGCTCAGTCTCAATGATATGATTCTTAAAATAGAATTCATTTTTATATCGACGTCGAAAATAACGCCCTCGTTCACATGATCGTTGAATATCCTGCATTCTTCGTCCAGTTTCTTGAACTGGCTGTTTTCAACCAGATCGATCAAAAATTCGCCGAGTTTCAGCAGGCGCGGGCTTTCTATCTGTGGAAATTTAAATTCCCGGTAAAGATTATATATAGCTTTATATGTCAGCGACAAAAAGAAGCACGCCGACACGATTTTATTATAATTCAAAAAAGACGTTTCGCCGCTGACATCGGCGTGGACTCGCATCATATTGCGCTTGGCGTTGACCAGCTTATCCCTGATCTCGTTGAAATAATTCATTTGCTTGTCAAAAGTTTCAAAAGATCCCCGTATGCCCAGAAAATCTTTCAAAACCCCGAGGCGCATTTTTACGTCGTCCTCCGAACTTTTGAAATCCGCCATGATATTCAAGACATAATCTATATCTTTTGACGAAAGATTTGTGAATTTGCTTATTTCGCGGACATTCAAATCGCTCAGAATGTTATGAAAATTATAACCCTCTTCCCGAATATCCTGCGCGGCTTGATTATTTTGGTTATTTTGTTTTGCGTCCAAGCTGTCGTCGCTGTATAATATCGAAAATCTGTTCATGATTATTGGCCTCCTATCTTCAAATTCGCTTTTAACTGTTCCCAGCTCAGGTTATGTTTTTTGACGATATCTTTTGAATACGACGTGTCGGAAGGCTTGACAGCTAAAATCCTGTATGTCCTGACTCCGGTATCGTTATCTATGACCGCGATCAAATTGTCGCATTTGCTGTATAAGCCCATGCCCTGTTTATCCTCGACGCTAAAAGCGATATTATGGAAATGCGTCACGTATACGCACAGAAAATCCATCTTTTCGAGCCTTTTCAGGAAATCTTCGAACAGGCTTAACGCCTTTATCGAGTTTGTCCCGGCAAACGTCTCGTTTAAGATTATAAAACTGTAATTGTCGCATTGTTCTATGACTTTGTTTAACCGGTTGATTTCGTCCTGCAATCTGCCGCTCTCTTTGAGATGGGTTTCGTTGACTGTAAAATGCGAATGGATATTTAATCCGACAGATATTTCCGCGCTTTCGGCGAAAACCGACGAACCCGCCCCGAAAAAGATCGAATTGATCCCGGCGGCCCTGGCAAAAGCCGTTTTCCCCCCGTTGTTGGGGCCGGTTATGACAAACAGATTTTTTTTGTCAAACGACAGATCGTTGGGGATTATACCGGTTATTTTCGATTCGGGTAAATTTCTTGTATTGTGCTTTTCCTGATAATCCGCGAGTTTCTGTACGATGATAACAGGATCAAAAATATTTTTCATATCAAACTTTGCTTTAAAATCTTCGTTGACTTCGGAATAACACAAGACATTTTCGGAATATTCCGATATGGTTCTTATGACTTTGCACACAGTCCTGTAAAATTTGACCTGATCGAAAACGACAGAAAAACATGAAACGTCTATGCCGTCGTGTATTTCTATGATCTGTTTTATGAGCGGCGAAAAATCCACTTCGTTTTCGACTTCTTCGTCGTATATCATCTGCAAAATAAAATGTTTTTCGAAGTTTGTATATTTATCCGGCAGATATATTTCGTTGTCGCTTTCGGTTGAGCCGCCGCCGTCCCCGCCTTCGGCCGCCGATTTGCCTTTTTCTTTGATTTCGTATTCCGGCTTGTAAATATCGAGATAAGTCTCGATGTTTTTGATCAAATCCAAAAACGGGATTTTCTGGGGGAGGGTGCTTTTGATATTTTTTATATCCGTGTCGAAATTTAAAGTCGTGAATACGCCGTTTTGCGTCCTGAGCTCCCCGGAAATATTTTTCTTGTCTTCGAAGTACGACAAAAATTGATCCATAGGCACGGATATGTCAGGGGAATCCATTTTATTTTTTTCAAGTTCGGTTTGAGACAGCAAAATCCTAAGCCCCGAATCTTCGGGACTGCCGGATATCCCCGCGTTGATCAGGACCGAATAGATATTGTTCAGATATAATTTATAGCTTTTAAGAAAAAATATATAATTTACGGCTTTCAGATATTCTATATCTTTTTCGCTCGCGTAATCAAAGTCATAATTTTCTTTGATTTTATTCAAGATATTGATATCTTCCAGAACTTTATACAAATCGGTCGCGAGAGTATTTGATTTCAGGAAAGTCCTGAAAATTTCCTGCCTGAACAGAATATCTTTTTTTAATTGGCACGGATTTCTCAAAACTTCCAGGGTATAATTTACGTCGTCTTTTTTGATCTGGTCGAAACTCAAAGGGGCGCAGAAGTCAAAAATTTTTGAGATTTTCAAATCGTCCAAGACGTTTTCGTCGATTATTTTTGGTTTTTTGTAGATATATTCATCGTCTCTGTATAAAAGATTTGCTTTAAACATATTTCCGCCTTTCGTTTGTGTTTTTTAAATATATTTATAAAAATTATTGATAATACGTAATTTACGTGTTATAATATATGTGAGGTGATCTCTGTTCGTTAATTATACCATATTTTTTAAATTCTATTGTTATATTTTTGTGAATATGATATAATTTTTATAATGTTAAACAATTAATTTATTAAAAATTGAAAACAAATAAATATAAAATACAGAAAGGATTTATGATTTATGATCGAACAATGGGAACGCGATTATTTACGCGAACTCGCGAAAAAACAACTTGAAATCGCTAACGGCGAAGAAATGAAAAAAAAAGAGGCCCTATGGTACGCGCACAACGACTACAAAACCACAGAACCCGTCGTGACGCTCGAACGCGGGACATTCAACCGGGAATTTGAACATTTATGGCAGCCGAAATGCCAAAGCGAAACAGCGAGAAACGTAGAGTATTATTTTCATTCGAACATGGTGCAGTATGAATACATACGCGACGATACAGTCATGCCAAAAGAATTTGCCGTCGGGATTTGGGCGGGACTGAAACCTTTTGATATAACCGTGACGACGGAGAGAAGAATCGGCGAGACTTTCGCGTATAAATTAAATTACGAGATAAAAGATCTGGAAGCGGAGTTTCATAAATTAAAAAAATCCCCGTTATATTGCAATTTTGACGACGCTGTAAACCATAAAAATATGGTAGAAGATATCATCGGAGATTTAATGCCTGTGAAACTTACGTTTGGGCCTTACTGCGGGCTTGCGAATAATATATATTGCATCATGGGGCTTGAAACCATGATGACGTCGATGTATGATTATCCCGAACTGTTTCATAAAATGATGGCGATGCTGTCGGACGATTATATCGAATTATGGGATATGGCCGAGAAAAATGGATATATACGCCCGAATAATTTTAATGTCGGAGTGGCGCAGGGGACTTACGGATTCACGAACGAACTGCCGGTTAATAAAAATAATTTTGAGATGGGCGACGTCTGGGGATATATAGATTCGCAGGAAACTTCGGAAATATCGCCGGATATGTATCATGAATTTTTCTTCCCGTATTATAAAAAAATAAGCGAACGTTTCGGCAGGTTGAATTACGGCTGCTGCGAGAGCGTGAGCGCATTATGGGAAAAGAGCGTCTCAAATTACGAAAATTTGAGCAAAGTTTCGATTTCGCCGTGGTGCGACGAAGAATATATCGGCGACAAGCTCCGGGGCAAAAAGATAACGTACCACAGAAAGCCTTACCCGAATTATTTGGCTGTCGATAAAATATTTGACGAAGCCGGGTTTGCCGGACATATAGAAAAAACGCTCAAAGCGGCGCGGGGCTGTTTCTTCGAACTTTCATACAGGGACGTCTATTCTTTGCAGGGCGAACTTTACAGGGGCAAAAAGGCGTATGAAATCATCAAAAAATGTATAGATCAATTTTGGATATAAAATACACAAAAAAAACAAAACAGACGGAATAGATTCGATTCTATCCCGCCTGCTTTGTTTTTTATTTTAAATTATTTTGTCTTTACAGTTATTTTTGCTTTTTTCGTAATGAAGATTCCGGTTGCGGCAAGCGACAGTATGCCCAGGATAATCATTGACATCATCGCTAAATCGCCGGTTTTCGGATTGTCTTTCGGCGCTTCCGGCGCGGCTGTATCGCTTACGAAATCAACAAGGGGTACTTCCGGCGCATCCGGCACCGTTTCGAAAACTTCTTCCGATTCGGGCAATGCGGGAGGAGTAACGACTCCTTCTGAACCGCCGTCAAAGTTGCTCAGCGGGGTTGAGTTGTCGCCGATTACGGCGTCGTTCACAACGGGTCCGACAAACAGTTCTTCCGGTATATTGTTTACAACGGGCGCCGCGGGTTCCTGGATCGGCCCGACAAACAGTTCTTCTACGGGCGGGGTATTATCTGTTACAACAGGGGTTGTTTCCACGACTGTTGTATCTCCGGTGTAAACAGGATATGTTATATCTTCACCTTCCGGTCCCGGCAGAGGAGGAGGAGGATTCGGTCTCGGTTTAGGTCCCGGTTCATCAATTTTTTCCCATCGAGCATAGAATTCGTAACATACATAAATGATATTGTTAATGTATGCGTCAATCGAAGATCCACCTTCAATTTTGTCAAACCAGCCGATAAAATTGTAACCGTCTTTCGTGGGGTTCGGAGCAGGCACGTAATCTTTTAAGAATCCGTTATATACATCGTCATATTTATAAAGAATAGTAACGCCGTCATAATATGTGACGCATGCGTGTACAGGTTCCCATTGAGCGTAGAATTTAAAGCATCTATAAATGTCAGGGTATTCGTCAATCGAAGATCCGTTTTCGGGGCTGTCAAACCAACCGACAAATTTATAACCGATTTTCGTAGGTTCTGTCGGCACGTAATCGCTTGATTTATCCATTAATGTCGCAGGGATAGGTTTAATTAAATCGCCGTCATCGAAAATTCCGCCGTTTGCATCAAACGTGATACATACATGTTCAAGACAGTCGATTTTATCCTGTACGCATTCTATCAGGCATTTCAAATCTTTGCATGAATGTTCGTCAAGACATTCGAGGAAGGCTTTGATTTCATAGAGCTCTTCTAAAACTTTATCTCTGGTAATACCTTTGATATTCAAGTCGCAGTAGCAGCCGCAGCAGCCGACGCCACAGTTTTCGCCGCAGCACCAGTTCTTGTCGCATAATTCTTTGAGTTCGTTTATTTTGTCTCTGATCGCGGAGATATAATTCATTTTGCAATTGATCATATTAACTACTTTTGAGAAACAATCTTTTATTTTGCTTTTGACTTGAATTATGTTCGAGCATTTGATTTTGTCTTTCAGGCAGCCGCACAATTCTTTTAAATAAGCGCGGATGATTTCTTCGATACATTCTTTCGCGGCTTCTTTTGTCATATTTTCGCAAGCCCATGATTTTGCGTTTTCGATGCATTTGATCGCCTGGCAGATATCATTCAAACAATCTTTTATACCGCAAAGGTAGTTTTTGAATTCGTTATATTTTGCCAATTTTGCGTTATAACTCGTATTAGGGTCGCACAATGCGAGGGCTGTATCCTGAGCTTCAAGGTAAATCGCGCTGCCAAAATCGAAACTGAAACTTGACGCGACGATACCTATCATTTCTTCGTCGCCCGGATCCAAATCTAAATCCGCAGCAAGCGCGCTCATCGGGGCAGCGGCGGCGGCTGGGGTGCTGCTGAACAGGCCTAAAAGAGCGCTAATCAGATCAATTCCATTGATGAAAAGACCGGGGACTTCGGTGATTAATGTGTTGAGTATTGTGCTGTAATCGCCTTTAAGCAAATCATCTATGCCATAAGACAATCTACCGACATTGCGGAGAATCTCCGCAGTTGCTTCTAACAGCGGAACTAACGCTTTCGGGTTGCTCAACCCGTTGGAAATCAAATTACTTACGGTATCTCCGATAACCCCGAGGCTGTCGCCGCTTACATTCAATAAATCCGAACCGACTAAACCGTTGACCGTATTGTTCAACAAACCGGCGAGGCCGTTTGAAATAAGTCCGCCCATATTGCCGGTTCCGCCGCCAAGCAGGCCGCCAAGCAGGCTATTAAGGAGTTCTGCATCCCCAAAGTCCGTTAAAAATTTAGCCAAATCATCGCAGATATATGACAATGTAAATATTGTATCACCGATATTGCCTGCACTAAAGTCGGAAGTAAGCGTTCCTATTTGATTTATAAGAGTCATAACACGATTGATAAGGCTGATGCCTGAACTCAACATTCCGAGATACGGGCTAATTTGTTTTAAGAGACTACCTAATGACGTTTCACCTATCTGATAATTAAATATCGCCAGCAATGCGTCTGTGGCATTATCCATAATTCCATTATATGTAGTTTCCAATGTTGCGGCGGCAACGTTATAGGCGCTTTCAGTACCCAATAAAACGCCAAGATCGGTTGTCCCTACGGCTAATTTAATTCCGCCGCTGACAAGCGCTCCTATACCGGATGTTATGTCACCTGAAGAAGTATCAAAACCAAGATTATCGAGAATATCTTTCAATCCGGCTAATTGTTTTAACAAATCTAAGGAGAGGCCCATTTGACCTAAAAGCGGATCAACAATACCGGCGATTCCGTCATTGCTGCTGAGAATATCAACAATATTTATGATATCGTCTAAACTGCCGAGCAATGTGCTGAGAGTGTCAAAGAATTCGCTCAAATCTTGATCGCTGCTTAATATAGTTTCAACAACGCTTGACGGATTGTCGGCTATATCCAGCAGTTTTGTCCTTACGTCATTATATCTTAATTCAGCTAATTCTTTCGGGGTCATGTAAGGATAACCAAGTTTCAACGCATTTAAAGTATCGCTCATTATGTTCAATACTTTTGCTTTATTAGCAGCCATACCGAACAAACCGCTCGAATAATCGGGATGGAAACTGGATTTGAATGTAGCGTATACGCCGATACCAAATAATTGGGTTCCGTATTCACAACCGCCTTCAGCAAAGAATTTAATGGCATTAGCATATCTTTCTTTACTATTTGTCGTATAACTTGGATTACCCATAGCAGTACCGTAACTCATGTCAATCGCGCCGCTCACAAGAAAGGCGGCTATGTAAAGGTCGCGGTTGGCGTTGGCAATAAATTTACCAATCGCTGCTGTATATTCTTCCTGCGTATATTTGGCGCCTGCGGGAACCGTAGCAGGCAACTCGTTTGCCGCATCGATATAATCATTAACTTGTTTTACTTTTAAGTTATATATCAAATCGACATCATCGGCTGTCGCACCGATTTGCAACATGCCTAATTGAAATTCTACGATGGGGAATACTTCTTCTTCGCCGGACACATCAAATCCAGCACCCACTAAATTCATAGCAACCTTATAATTAGTAAAACTCGATTTATACGATAATTGATTGTTGGTTGACCAAAAAGAAGCGGTACCGCAGTTATATCCGCCTTTATCCAGGAAAGATAAAGCAGCGTTCAATTTATCGATAGTAGAGGGGGCGATTGTATTGTTGTAATATGTTTTGCTGTTTGTATTATTTGCCGCCCACAAACCGGAATCAATGCTGCCTGTGGCGAGGTCACCGAGGACTTTTATATCGTGATCCAAACCGTTTTTGAAATTATTTACGGCATTTGTATATACGGTTTCTGAAACACCTTCCAATAAACGATGAGTCCAATCATCACAATCTTCGTCGCAATTCTCAATTAAGCAGTCTTGTGTTTTTAAATAATCGTATATACCGTCAGCCAACGCGGAATAACTTTCAAGTTGATTTATTGCCGCTGTAAGTTTACCTACGGTATTGAGAAGATCAGTCGCATAATTTTCTGCTATGTCCGCAAGAGTGGTTCCAACAGGTAATTGATTGTTTCTATTCACTCCTAATACGCTTGAACTTGCGGAAAAAGTCGGATTCATTGCGGAACCAAACCAATAGAACCAAGTTACCGATATGACGCCCCATTGTTGTTCCGCGATACCGCCCCGTTTCAAATATTCAACGGCGGCTCCATAACTACCGCCAAATTTATTAAGAAACGCAGTAAAGTTCGCAGAGTTGTCTGTGCCGCCGGTATGCTTGAGAGCACCATAATTATCATCAACGCGGTTCCCTGCAGCAAGTGCCGCCGCTACACCCAAGTCAATGTCAATATTTGCGGCAAAAGCCAACATTTCACTTGCTATATCAAGCTCATAACCATTTCTTAAATCTATTACACCATTTGTTTCGGCAGCCCATATAAGCGAATTTCTTGCATTTTCCAATCGCCCAACCAAAGCGTAATAGTTATCTTCATCCGCAGGAGCCGCCGATACAGTCAAAGTCATCGCCGGCACAATCATAGTCATCATCATAGCCAAAACCAAAATGACAGATAATATTCTTTTTTTCATTGTAAACATTTTATACATCACCCACATTAATTTATTTTTTGTTTATTAACTGTGCCTCTTTTGATTTGCGTACCCCGTATACGGGATCGCATCGGAGTTGGGGTTCTCCGGTTCAATAAGTTCAATAAATTGATATTGTTTTCTTTTTCTTCTTATCTAAACCTCCTTTTGTTCTTTCTACATTTTTATGTATAATATATATTAACACACTCACGTAGAATTGTCAACAATTTTTTGAAATTTTTTTGTTTTTTTATGAAAAATATTCTATAAAAATATTACGGCTGATCCGACGCGATCCGACATTGCGAATCCTGTATAATGGATATAAAGATATAAAATAAAAACAGGGGGAATCTTTTAACATGGTCAACATAAATAAAATTTGCGCGTACTTACGGGAAGAACTCGAACGGAACACAATCCAAAAAACAGAACTTGAAAATATAAAAGAAAAGCTGATAAAAGATACCGAACGCCAGAAAAACAGATTGGACGAATATAAACAAAAAACAAAGCAAAAATTAAGAATTATAGAGAACGCGCGCAAAACTCCGGGGATTTCAGATGCGACTGTGAAAAAGTTTGCCGAAATGCAGGCGGAAGCCGAGGAAAATATCGACGCGATTGATGAAAAAATAAACGGCCTGTACGACGAATTGGACGTACAGACCGAAAAAATCGACGATCAGCTTTACGCGATCGACGAAAAGATCGACGAAATAAACGAATTTATAGAAGAGAGCGGCGACTGCGGATACCGCGGCGAAAACGAAGACGAAAAACTGATCCGCGACCTTGAAGAAGAAATCAAAAAAATCGACATGGGAATGTGATATTAAATTTTCATCAAATTTTTATCAATACCGGCGGGAGGAATTTTCTCAGGCATAGATTCAATAAATTGATTTCGATCGGTTTGGCGAGGAATCCGTTGAACCCGTTTTCCAGAAACATTTTTTCGGCGTTGTTTATGACGTTCGCCGTAAGGGCGACTACGGGTATGTTCTCATACTCCGGTTTCAGTTCCCTGATCAGCCGCATGGTTTCGAATCCGTCCATTTCGGGCATCATTTGATCCATGAATATAATATCATACCGTTTTCTTGCCGCCATCGCGACCGCGTCGCTGCCTTTGATCGCCAGATCCGGCGTTATGTCGAATATTTGCAGCATCGCTTCAGCCACGGTCAGATTGATGTCGATATCGTCCACGACAAGCACTTTCGCGTCTTTCGCCGAAAATTCAACGATTTTTTCGGATTCGCCTATGACCCCTTCCGCCCCCGGTATGCACGGTATGTCGAGAAAAACCGTAGTCCCCGTGCCGTATGTGCTCTCGATCCACAGTTTGCCGTTCATCAGTTCGCAGAGCCTGTGGCTGATCGACAGCCCCAATCCCGTCCCGACGACGTTTTTGCTCTTTCGCAAGTCAAGCTGCTCGAACGGCTTGAACAGTTTTTTGATATCTTCGGGGCGTATGCCGATCCCCGTGTCGTGGACGCTCACGTGCATGATGCTGTCGTCCGACATCCACGCGTAAAATTCCACGTGGCCTTCCGGCGTATATTTTAATCCGTTTGACAATATATTCGTAAGGATCTGTTCGGTTCGCTTGCTGTCCCCGTAAACCGTTTCGGGGATATTTTTTGAAACCGAAAAATAGAATTCAAGATTTTTTGCCCTGAACATCGGCAGGAACGTATTATATAATTCTTCGAGCATGTCGCGCAGGTTATAATACTTGTTTACGATATCCATTTTGCCCGCTTCGATTTTTGAATAATCCAGAATATCGTTGATGATGGCCAAAAGGGCGTTTGACGAGTTTTTTATGTTTTCGGCGTATTTTTTCTGCTGGTAATCAAGAGAGGTGCGCGTTAAGATTTCGGTCATTCCCAAAATGGCGTTCATCGGGGTGCGGATTTCATGCGATATCGTCGCCAAAAATTCGGATTTTGCTTTGTTTGCGACGTCCGCGCGTTCTTTTTCGGCCATGTAATCCGTCAGGTCGTCAAATACAGCCAGCGCTCCGGTTGAAATGCCCATGCTTTCCGCGCGTTCCCCGCTGACTGCCGTAAATTCTATACGGTAATATTTGGGGAACCCGGATTCGCAGAAATCGATATATTCGTTTAAAACCACCGTTTCCTGCGTTTTGATGACCGATTCGATCGCTTCCGAAAATTTGTTATAGGTTTCTTTATTTAAAATATTTTGAAAGACTTCCCAATAACCGCGGTTTTTTATGTAATCAAAATTCAACAGCCCGGTTTCACGGAGCAGCTTTTTCGTGCATAAGACAAATTTCCCGGCGCCGTCGAGAAGAAATATAATATTTAAACTGCGTTCGAGCAGCAAATCTGTATAGTCCGGATTCGCGTTTTTCATTTCTGGAAACATGATATCTTTTCCGTCCCCTGTATCTTTTATATATTTTTAGCTCTAATTATATTATTTCTCGTTATTATACCATAAAGCAAATAAAAATACAATATATATTTGACAAATTTTAATGTTTTTTTCATAATTATTTTTTCAAATCGCCAATAAATCAAACGATTTCGCCGTTAATTCACCAAAAGGCGAATCTTTTAAATGATAACCGCGGTTGGATAAATTTACATATACATAAATTTCTTTTCTGTCTTTGATCCGTTTGTAACAAAACAGTCCGTCGTTTTCGCATACAAGCTTATATTCGCCGTCGGCGAAGATATTTTTATTCTCTTTTCTTATTTTACAAATTTTTTTATAAAAATCCTGTATATTTTTGTCGATCTTTTCCCACGGAAAAAATCTTCTGCTGAACGGGTCGCCGTAACCTTCCATACCCGCTTCGTCTCCGTAATATATGCAGGGGATCCCCGGCAGGGTCATTTGCATCAAAACAGCCGCTTTTAATAAAAAAATTCCGTTTGCTTTTTCTTCGTTCGACAATTCGGATTTCGCCATTTCGTCTTTGTCGTCCGTAAATTTTTCAGTTCCCAAAGCAGTCAGTATTCTCATCGTGTCGTGCGTGCCGATCACGTTCATCAGGCAATCGATGCTCTGTTTGGGATAATTCGTTGTTATGATATCCATAACTTCGGACATAACTTTTGAGTTCCCCGACCTGAGATAATTTATGATCGCCTCTTTCAACGGATAGTTCATGACCGAATCAAATTGATTTCCCAAAAGATACCGCCGCCGCTGGCCGTATGATATTTTATTCGACGCGTCTTCCCAGACTTCGCCGAATAGAATATGATCGGGCGAAGTTTCTTTTACGGCTTTGTTGATTCCTTTCAGCATTCTGTCGGAGAGTTCGTCGGCGACGTCGATCCTGTATCCGGCGATCCCGCGTTTGAGCCACTTTTCGATGATCCCGTTGATCCCGCATATAAACGCCCTGAACACCGGCTCGTCTTTTTTCACCGAGGGCAGGCTCTTGATTCCCCACCAGCAGTCATAATCGTCTTTGTCCCGGTCCCAGTCTTTGAAACTGTACCAGTTATAATATTTTGACTCTTTTGACTGGTATGCGCCCAAACTGTTATATTTGCCGTATTTGTTGAAATAAACGCTGTCGTCCCCGGTGTGATTAAAAACTCCGTCGAGAATGATTTTTATACCGCGTTTATTTGCTTCTTCTATAAGTTTATCAAATATCTCGTCGTTCCCGAACATGCCGTCTATTTTGCTGTAATCCGCGGTATTATATTTATGATTTGAATTTGCCTCGAAAACCGGGCTCAGATAAATAATATCGACGTTCAAATCTTTTAAATAATCAAGCTTTTCTATAATTCCCATCAGACTGCCGCCGTAAACGTCCTCGTTTTTTATCCTGCCGTTTTCGTCCGGTTTATAAAAAGGCGTTTCGTCAATTGATTTGTGCATGTAAAACCCCCCGCGGGTTTCAGGTTCCCACGAGTTTGATTTGGCGAACCTGTCGACAAAGATCTGATACATTATACCGCCTTTAAAAGAATCAGGCGTTTTAAAATCTTTATCATAAACGGTTATCTGCCATTTCGGCATATTGTCGTCAGAATA
>Ga0209628_10001379_pt1 | contig 15640 bp, 5 predicted proteins | sample TergutCu122P4_FD_187285 | JGI IMG/M metagenome (GOLD analysis project Ga0209628, IMG submission 187285) | Cubitermes ugandensis P4 segment gut microbial communities from Kakamega Forest, Kenya - Cu122 P4 (SPAdes) (version 2) | ecosystem: Host-associated > Arthropoda: Insects > Digestive system >...
ATACATCCATGGAGTAAAAATTTATCAATCAGGCAGATTTCAATTCCACGTCTCATGACTGGTCTAGCTCTGCTATCAATGATTTCTTCTGCCTGGCAGATTGTGATACCAAAGTTTCTTATAAAATATGTAAGACGACTTGAAATTTGTGGGTCTCAAGGTAGTGAGTAGGAGGATAATTGTCTTCTGGCAAATGACATGTGTCCAGGGGCATAGCTGGGTGGGGGTGAGGGGATGCGCATGGCCACCCCAGGCAGCAGAGTACAAGGAGTGGGAAAAAGAGTGCCAAAATCCATATTTTAAGTAAAAAATTTTTTATCTTCTGTGTTCAACCAATTTTAAATTGAAGAGCCAAATAAAAGAAAATTCCATACATGATTGTGACCTTTTCTTTTTCAAGTTCATAATTCCTGTTAAAGGCGGCTATTGTGATTACTCACCCCAGCTGTCAAAAACCTAGCTATGCTATTCAATGTGTCCTAGTACAAACAGGCACTGCAGAGGAATCTGTCACTCCCATCATGAACACTGATAACGGAGGTAATAGGTTCCTCTGAAAAAGCTGTACATCTCTACTACACTGTGTGTTTGTGTCACATCCCAGAAGACAGTTGTTTTCAAGAAATAACATATATGGAAATGCCAATCAGTGCACACTTACTGAACTAAAAAAATTTATGTTCAGTACCAGTGGTTCTTTAGTTACAATAATAATAAGTCAAATTTGATATTAGAGAAGTCAGTAATAAGTAACAAAATATTTTCAAAATTAAAATCAATGGAGATATACCAACACCTGTATCCATTAGTATTGTAGTGTGTTAAGTATATATTATTTATTACGACAAAGAAATACAAACAATCTTCTACATTTATCAGCCATACATGTTTCAAAGAGTGTGTGTGGCCCCTGTGGACAGTCTAAAATGACCAAAAACATGTAGGGTTGGTAAATGTCAATTAAATGTATTTGATGGTTATATTAAATAATATATACTACAATATCTATTAACTCTGTGTACTTTAACGTTACTTTTACAGCATAAATTTGAATAGTTCTTTTCTATTGTACATTGGCTTGTTCATATCCTAGTGACTGGGATCCATAGAGTTCACATGATATCATCTATAAATAGCCTAGTGGCCTTAGTCTGCTTCTCTGGCTTTACCTGCTTTGCTGAAGTGCTAACTCATATGCTATATGGCTGACTGTAAAATGTGCATCCACTTTATTTTTTTAAGTATAAGAGTTTATGAGCTATAATGTTACATCACTCTATTGTTACAGTAAACTAATTCAAAAATGTGATAATCCATCTGAACATAAGCATCAAAGCACAAATTAACTTCAATGATCTATTATGAAGGATGGCCATGTTCTTCTGGGGCTGTAAATCCATACTGAAAAATTCATAAAGACATATTACTAAGCTGTACAGTTATTAAGTTATAGGTTACCCTACCGTTTTCAACAGGATGCAAGGCTTAAAGAGATACAGAATTAATCATTCATTTTTTGCAAGACTTGGCATGGCAAAAGGAAAGAACAACAGCCTGTTAATAACACACAGATGGTCATATAAAACTGACATCACTGGTATCCCAATTCTTTCTTCTAAGCTGTCACATCTATTTTCTACATTCCTGCCTCTAAAATGATGTGTCTGTTAACAAAGCTCTTGCTTCAGGAAAATAGGACATCATTAAATTTCAAAATTCTTTTACTGTAACAATATACCAAGCTTCCGTAACAAAGAGTATACACTTCTCTTATGGAAAAGAAAAGGTATTGAGTAAATGAAAGACTGGAGAGAATTTAAATAGCATTGCTGGAAATTTGTAAAACAAAAAGTTTTATACAAAAATGCAAAGAAATTAAAAAATAATTAAACGTGTTCATGCCACAACGATATGCTTGTTGTAACATTATTACTTTAATTATACAGTGTATACTTAACTTATATAGGCAAATTATTGTGAATAGTAACGGTACAGACTGGCTGTGTATGGAGGTGCACGTGCAAAAATAAATTTATAAGCAGTACGTGTCTACGTAGACAATATATACACACAAGTCTGTAATGAGATTATTTATGCTATTTAAACCATCATTCCAAAATCTCATTTTGATTGTAGTCATCAAATAGAAGTATTAGAAAAAGAAAATATGAAACTGAATTACATCAAGAAATGAAATGTTCTACCTTATATAAAAATAAGAATTCATAAAGTCTGCAATAATTTTCTCAGATCCCCAGCAGAATTCAACTATTAAACATATAACCTGCACATGAGGTTACATTTTCACAACTGAAAGCAATCTCTTTGTGTTTGGGAAAAGAAGGTACTGCTAACAAGAAGAGTATTGTTTTGATGGACAGTTAATGTAGTTTTACTCTTAAATTACCAATTCAAAACTTCTCTTATCTGTAGAATTTTATCTCATAATCTGTCACACATTCCATGTACTTAACTCTTCTATTGTACTTCTTCAATATATGTATTCACCTTGCTCTGGTGTAACTAGAACCATATGTTGAAATGTTTAACATAGCACAGTAATGTAACTCAATTATACAATTTTGGATATGTCCCTGTAATGAAATTTCGAATTGTTTCACCAAGCAGAAGTCTAGAGCTTTAACATCTATACATTAGAAAATTAAAATATATATTAAAAAAAACTCGCAATGGCACACTTTGTATCAAAGACTTCATTCCACGTAATATGAAACAAACAACGAATTTGTTATAAAACCAGGTATTAAATTAAATTATAGGTTTACACAAAACTAAACAGTTGCTCTTATATTTAAAATTAACCTTAGAATTAACTACTGTAAAGATAATATAAACATATTACATTTTTTGAAGAGACGTATCATGGAAACTGCTATTTAATGAAGACTGATATTCATCAACTATGAATTCATTTTAAAATACATCAACAAAATAAATAAAGAAATGTATTAATAATTGTGTAGATATATAAAACTGTGCCATACACAAACGAATTTCAATGAAATTTTGCATATTTCAATATGTAGCATAGGTGTCAGTTTTTTTAAACAGTAATTCTTACTTCAAGAACCATAATTTTTCATGAGGATGCAGCTTCTAGATTAGGGTCAGATATTCATGTAAATTTAAGCATTCCAAAGAAACTCTGTTGTGTAAATATACTATTGTGTAAATAATGAGTGTTGACAACATTACATTCCAGGTGAGTGCCAATGGATCTGAATAACACAGGTACAGTTTGCTCCTCTCAGAGAAATTTGTAGAATCTGCATTATAATCCTAAATAAACTCTTTAAATGTTAGTCTGCTGTACAGTACCTTGGCAAATAATAATTTGGATATTTGTTTTTTATAAAGCAACATAAATTCGTTCTAGGTATTGTTATTCTGGTTAAAATAGTTACTGCATCAAAAGAAGAAACCAGTAATTTGAAATGAACCCAATTTCAGACCAGTTAAAAAATTAATACAAACCGTAATTTAAAAATGCTAATAGGTATGTACAGAAATATCCTGCTTCTTAATACTAGTTTCATGTAGGAGGCCCAATGTTCTCATAATGGTTTCAAACACTGTCATACCACACAACTTGCAACCACTCCCTGCATCTGATCCTTCTTTATGTTATTCCAAAGAAAGAACTGACTCTTTTATCCAGCATCAGCCAGGACCAGCTCAATTCTGTGGTGTACATGTGAGCAATCACTATTCAGAAAATATTAAGGAATTCTGCACATAAAAATGTGAACATATAAATTTTGAAATATTTGAAAGCCCACAGTTCTTTGAGAATGCTGCACTGATCCCAGTTATTCTAATTCCTTATGAGTATAATTCTGTATTGATATGAAATGAAAGAAAAACATTAAACTGGAACAGAAACAAAAGTGTTTCTTAAAATTACAAGGCCAACTCAAATTATGCAGCTTATTTTAAAATATACATGAAGTGAGTAACTGGTTCATCATAATACAGAAACAGTCAAAACTATTATTCAGTCTCATCTAAAAATGAATTCTATCAGAAGCAAAATGTAATACCCTTCCACTTTTAGTGACTCCAACATCATTTTAAGGCCTGCAAGGCCACAGCAACAGTTTGGTGCCAAAGAAGACAAAATACTATGAATATACTGACGGAGAAATGTCATCGACCCTCAGTATATATATTACTAAACAAAAAGTAATAATCAAGTCATATGAGTGGATTATCCAATTCAGAAATTAGAATGCATACTGAAGATACATTTTGCTTTTAAACTTATTATAAAAAGGGGCTATTTAACAGAATATGAATAATTAACTAATACCATGCATCAGGGTCTTTCTTTAGAAGCTGGCCATCCCTCAGCCAGTCAAGAAATGCCCCATCTTTTACTCATTCCTCCAGTTCATTAACATGAAGATTCACATTTTCTGGGATGTGACACGTGTTGGACAAGTAGCTCACAATGTTCTGAAGTATCAGACTGCCTTCACCTTCATGGTCAAACAATACAAGGAGAACAGCCAAGCACAGGGAGATTGGGTTAAATAAGTGTAACTGATGTGGGTAGTGGATGGCCAGCCACAGGTGCAAGCCATTAGGGGTGTTAGGAGGAGGGATCACCATGTACTAGCATGGGCCCTCAAACAAAGGTACTGTTACATGCTGAATGATCAAGGAGCATATCACTGCTAGAAGACTGGGATGCAGTTCAGACAGAGTAGGGTTTGTGGCTACTTTTGGACTGCTTCCTCTTTGTACACACTCCTCATTGCTACCATGTGTGCCACATTACACCTCATCCTCCTTGATTTCAAAACTCTAATGAGATCCAGTCAAGCTGCCCCTGTGCACAATAGGAAGGAATATGGTGAAGTGGTCAGCAGTGGATGGAGGTGAGTGTTCAGCTTCACACCCCAGCTGCTTTACCCCTGGATAAAGCATCCTTCCAGAGACAGTCTGAACACTTTGGATGACATAAAAGTCTCCTGCCCCTGCTGGGATACAAATTCCTCAGTTTCCAACCTGCAGTCTAGTCACTATAATAATTAGGCTATTCCAGCTCCAACACTGTCCAGTGAGGAGTACACACTACAAAGCCCCAAAGTATGCAAGTGTCACCATCCTCCCGCAGCTTCCTGTTGCATATGTTCAAATACTGTCTTCAGCCTGGTTCTCTAATTTGCCAACATGTTTTCCTTAGAATAAGAGACCATGTTTCAAAACCAAACAAAATAGAATATTTACAATATTTTAAAAAGTTATGGTATCTACTTTTTATAATCCATATGTATTTATTTCCTTATCAAAACTATTGATTACTTACTCAACAGTATTTACAATTATACAGAACCACATTCCTGCGGGCATTTAAAATGCCATCTCCCTCACCCTAGGTAGTCTACATTATCAAATGGTAAATCCCCCATCTCTCCAAAGGCAATTAATGGATGCTGCATAAACACATGTAATATATGAAACAACATTCAAGATTTGCCACCTTTTTCCCTATTGTTGAATCACTTTCCTCCATTTATTCTTCTTTTGTCACCATATTGTTATGAATAGTTTTGCCAGAAATTGTAGAATGGCAATCTGCTAAGTTGTTTTCAGATCCTCTGTAACTCAGAATTGCCTGGAAGTGTATAAAAATACATCAGATTGTTCTGTTCATGGTGTCTTTTAAAAGTGAAACACACCATAAACACATAACTTCATAATGTAATATATCAAAAGTACGGGTTTATGATACAACAGGATTGTGATCATTGGTTATTTGTTAGTTAATGTTATCAAATATATGAATCTTGTAGACATATGCATACATTTACCAAGAAAACAAACATTCAACTTCAAACACTAAACAAATGCTTCAATATTTTCCTAGTGCAGAATAAACTAGAAATATTAGAAAATAACTTTAGTAAAGAAGTCAGAATAGACAAATGTTCAACTAATACAGTTATTCTAATATCAACGAAAAAAATAAGTTAGACCAGTATCACCATGTGAAATAAATTATATATTAACAATGGTAATCACTGAACCTTCTTGTAATTTTCAAACTGTAACATGCGATACATTAAAAAAAAAAGGGTAAATGATACCCGTGAATATGATTCTAGCAATCATGATGGTCTGAATATTTAAGAAACTGATGGAAATAGCAATGACAACTTGTTAAAGACATACTATACATTGCTTGTTCCAGTACATCAAATATTAGAAGAAAAGTGATTGGTGAAAAACAACATGGGTTGGAAGGCAAGGAGTTCAGTGTCTGAAGATAAGTGCAAATTCGATGGCAAAAGGAATTATGTGCAATGTGTCTGAATGAGTTCCAGACCCAGTATAAAAATGTCCCATTCCCAAAATATCAGCAGTTACAACACATATTCAAAATTGGGGTCTAGATCTACTTTCCACTGTATAGTTATATTCAAAACTTGATATGTTACAAAAACCTACGAAAATATCACTTATTAATGAAAGAACAGTTGGGTTCACAAGTCTACTATTCAAATGGGCAGCCATCTAGAGTCACAGATTAGAAAGTATGTTACACTGAACTTACTAAAATCTGAAGTATAAATGAACAATAAATAAAACACACTTCAAGGTATGTTTATTGTATTTCTGTGACCACCTTTTGATCTGAGTTGAAAAAAAGTCTCTATCTATTTTGCAGCCAGGTAAGCACAGACAGATCTCAATCTTTAGCAGTAATGAAAAAAGCAAGTCACTTATTCTGCTGTAACAGCTAACAGGCGAATAACAGTCAAGTCAAACTACTAACTAACAATTTGTAACACTAAACATATGCTACTACCACAGTATTTTTAGTAAATAATAATTCTGAAAATATCCAGTTTTGTTTCCAATTAATTTCATGCTAAGCAGCATTAGCTGAGTGTTCAAGGAGCTACAGGCAGAACTCATAACAAGTACTTACCTCTGTATACTTCCTGCCCTACAGTTTTCATACTGTTTAAGCATATTTGAGGAATGTGATTTATAATCACATAACAGAAATTAATATAGCTTGCGAGAAAATGATCACAAGTTCAATCTCACTTTGATCAGTATTTCGTTTATGGCCCTCGATGCTGAAATACGATCAAACTCGTTTGTAACAGGCACCACAGGACTGTGGAGTTTTGTTTGATACAGCCCGTATTTATAACATCTGTGAATGTGAAAACCGGCATTTATGAGTATCATGTATAGAAAAAGCAAAGATATATTGTAATAGGTAAAAAAGCACACACAAATACAGTACATTTAATATATTTCTGAAGACATTAAAATGTACATAATTTAAATATAAATATATAAAAGTTATTTATAGATACACCAATAATCACTCCCCTTTTTATAACGATAATTTAGAACTGTGGCCTGCTCTAGATATTTCACTTTCAGGTCCATTATATTTCCTTTTATTACACTTAGTGTATTAAAATCACCATCAGAAATGTTAGGGTTGTCAAAAATTCAAATAATGTTTCTACTGCATTCTGAGCTGACAAGTAAATTGGCATGGATGTCATCAAAACCATACCTTTAATTTACATGACAGTCTTCATCACTATCTTCATTGTTTAGCCAAGTCCCTATTATATTACTCTTCATGGGAACTCCACAAGTTATCCAATTATAACACACTGGGAGGCAAAATCTTCCCTGATTTTGTAACCAACAACACAGAATTTCTATTCCAATTGTGAGCATACGAGCACCAGAAACAGTTAATGTGGAGATGTATTAAGCCATGGGATCCAGACGTTTATGTGCGAATGGGTGTCCGGTTCAGAGAAGAGAGCAGTCACCAACATCCTTTCTACCAAGAATATCTTTATTCAAATCTATATAGTAGATGTAAAAGTGATAAACCTATGCAGCAGATGGAGGACAGGATAGACAAACTTCAGACTAGGAAATCCTGATTTAGATGATGAGATCTTTGTTCAATAATGCTGCTGGCAAAAGACTCCCCACCCAGAAGGTTCAGCTCGTGAACTCAGAAAACCAATCAGTCAGGAAAACTGGGGGTGTTGAACCCCATCCAGCATTGAAGGGGCTGACCACTGATGATGATACAATGCCAAGAATACAAACTATCCTTGATATATCTCTGAAGCACACTCATTGCATACATGGAATAACTGTACACAAATTTCAGTCAACTAAGAGATAACAACTGCTCACTAAAGACATGCTATAGATGAGTTTTACTGTATACTTGTATTAGAATCCTGGGAGGGGAATCATCCTCATAATTATCATCATCATTGTTGCTAATACAAAACATTTAACATGTAATTTATAGGAGTGTTTGATCATTTATTGCTATCCATGGTAAATGAAACCTTTAGGTGGCTGTCATTTTGTCCTACATTCTAAAAAAGAACTGCCTTATGAGAAGCTGTATATTTTACAAGGTCTATTGCTATAAACAATTTCAGAATGCTTTATTAAGTGGTGTTAATGTTTCTCCCATCTTACAAACTCATATACTCACCATGTTGTTGTTACAAACTCTAGGAATTTAGAAAGTACAATGTTGGGGTGGCCTCAAGTGCCAGTGAGAGGTGAAGCCCTACATTTAAATATCAAGCTATGATAATGTCTTGTGATGCCTGGTTATGACTGTTACTGACCTCATGGGGCGGTAACAAGAAAGTGTGGAGAAACAGTGGAACAATAAGGTGAAAGAGAATACTAAAAAACAACTCAGCTAAAAATTTTTTCCAATGACATTTCATCTGCCACAAATCTTACATGAAGTCATCCAGAACTGAATTCAGAACTTCATGGTGTTAAACCATCATCTTATCACCCAAGTCACTGCATCTTCCCCACTGCCCCCTCCCCCCCACCCAATAACTAATATGCAAGTCCCTTATTAAAATTAAAATACATATGACAATATAAAAGCATGAGCACCACTTCATCAAGATAACATAATACTGTTCCTTCATTGTACACATTATTATTATTATTATTATTATTATTATTATTATTATTATTATTATTATTATTATTATTATTATTATTATTATTATTATTATAGGTATTCAGCCTTTGGACCAGTCTGGGCAGAGACCAGAGCTCAGCCAGGCGACTGGTATGGCTCTGGTATGCTGCATCCTGGGCAAGTTCTTAGGGGTAGTTTGCCATTGCTTTCCCCCGTGTTTAGACGTTCCCACTTTCGCCACCAGGATTGTGCACACGTGACAACTAAATTTCACAATTTAACAGACTCCTTCAGAACTGATATTCTTGCCATCTTACCTAGAAATGCTTGTAATCACCTTAAAAGAAACTTAATAGGTCAGTTCCACATGTAATTTTTATGGCAATATTATGTTGGTAGATATGATTCGGCCACTGTAGCAATCATAAATTCAGCTACTGTAGCAATCATTAAACATTTGGTATTTCTATAACAGGAATTGTTACTTTAAACAAAAGTGTTTCAGTTAATATAAGTAATCTGTTAATGTTACAATAAAGCTGCTCTACTGAGTATAGAAAATAACATACCAATTTGATAGTAATCCGAGCCACGGTCCAATTTTAGAACTGAAATACAATCCAATTTAAAAACAGACATTAATCTACAGCAGAGTCAAAGAAACATTTTTATGTACATCTGCAAATGTTATATATAACTGATATTTCACATTTAGGCCCAGTAACAATTATGTGATATTCCAGTATTTAATACAGTAATACAGAAGGCACAAGAAATATGTATAATAATAATGTATCAAAAAAGGTCTAGTGACATTCCGCTGTTACACATATTATTATACTGAAATCATGATAATTATAATTTATTATTCTAAGCGCATCTAATTAGTTTTGTAATTCTATCAGGCAAAATCCAACAGTTCGCATTTTAGATCAAATAAAATGATTGGGAATCTGTGTAGATGTACTGCATGGAACATTTTACTACACAAAATCAGAGTTTTCAAAACATTGTGAATACGACAGGAGCATTTCCTTAACATTCAAATACAGTGTAATGAAACCGTTTTTATAAGATAACCATTATTAATGACTACCAACATCTTCTTCTGTTTACTAGTTTCAACACTGACATAAAAGCCCTTCTGCTTTATAATTTTCTCATACGCCTGTTACTGTAGAAAGATCAGTGTATATCAAGCAAGGCGCTGCAAAAGAAGCTTTGGAATTTCGATGACAAATCATCTGCCAACAAAACAATTCATCTGCATGTGTTTGTACATCAACAGCGTAGTGAAAAAATTTTATGTTAGCACACTAAAATATAAATGACTTTTCCCCAAACATATGGCTAGACAATAACAAGCGTTTGCTACAGTAAAATTCAATTGCTGAAAAAAAGACAGTATCAAAAGAAGTTTAACACTCTAATTGACCATTGAGTAAAATTATAATAGGTACTAAAGGAAGACCATCACTGCCCCCTTAAACTTTCATTATAAAATTAAATGTTGACAATTCATTTTCGTAATGATTATGGTTCGTTTGTATGTAACACCATTCACTGTGACATTTTTATACATAACACTTATTTGCGTACTGAAAATATGGTGTGTAGAAATTATTACTAAGAATATAACAATTAGTGACGCTTGGGTCCTTGAACATTTTAACAACTTTGTATCTGTCATTATAGGCATAACACTTGTTATACTTTTAACATGTATCTTATCAGGCTAAAATTGTTAAGTAGAAGTAGAATACAAGTTACAACATTTTTAAGTTATATTTTTAACATTTAATAAGAGTTGTTCACATATCATTAATGGAAAACATTTCCCTTTTGTAATACAAAATAGAATACATATATACATATATGTAGTACTATTAATACAATTGTTTTAAAATGGCTGTAATTGGTTATGTGTTTGGACATTCACAACATAAAATGTCTCATCAAAGTCACCTTGCAAATGTTCACTAAATGACTGAAAATGCAATGTTCCATTCAAATAATATGTCTCATCAGACAACACACTGAGTTTATAAGTATGAAGCTCACAGGTCATCAAACATCTCTTCATAAATATTAAATTACAGCCGTTTCAAAATTAAAATTTCCTCTACTTGCCCTGCTTACTCTTTGTTTACTTCTCCGTCAGCAATCAACAGAATTGCATTGTTAGGCCTGTAAAAAGAATGTAAATGATCAACTGTATTAAATAACTACAAGGACAATTTGTTACTCATAATATTCCAACAAAGTTTCTGTTGGGCTGTAGAACACCAACAGTGTAAAAGCACAAATACTGTTACTGCTGCTTGGTTTTTGCATGATTACTAAATACATTATGCATATACATTTTTATGTCTATAGAGACGTGGGTTAGACTGGAGAAAAATTATTTCTCATAATTACAACCATATCCCCAATGGTATTGCCTGTAGACAAATGGGGATAAGAACCTTGTAGACTGAAGTCAGTAATTCTGCATTCATTTCTACATCGAAGCTAAGATTATCCATATACAAGTCTTTATACATCTGATGTCATTTCACCATAGTCTACAATAAGGCACTGTTAACTTGTAAAGATGTGGAAGTGGAAATGGGGAATTACAAGAAACTAACATGTGACTGCCAATATCAGACATGAATGTTTGTTGAGGAGTAGTTGGCTATACATCACAGATCATTATATAATGCACACTAAAGAAATTAAATGTATATTTAATTTGAGAAATAAAATAAAATATGAATAAAACTGAAAACAGCTCTTACCAACAGTGACTATTACATACCTAACAAGCCTGGTGGTACTGTATCACTGGAAACTAGAAGGTAAACCACATGGTCAGGCCGAGTATAGAATGGAGGTGGAATCTTCAAAGATCAATAGCACTGGCATGTGAAGTTGACTTCAGAAGCCCAATGCAAGAAAACATGAATAGGGTATAAGCTCAATTTCAAAACTGACTCAATTCCAAATATAACATTTACTTTCTCATCAAATTTGAGCAAGTCTGGACAGACATCAAATATACTTAAGCCCATTGAGGTCATCTGAATATTTTGATCATAAGTGTTTACTAAACCTTGTAAAGCTATTTATTAAAACACTCACATATAGTATGTTTCTGAAGAGGACTGGTTCAGATCTCCAATGGGACACAGACTACATGGACTAGGTTTGTAATAGACTTCCTCCGCGCCTCCAGCAAATTCCAGGGTAGTACCTCAAATTAAGCCAACCATGTCATTTCATGTCATACATTCTGTGCTACCATCATCATCATCATCATCATCATCATCATCATCATCATCATCACTGGATAAGACACAAAACATGATCTACGGCAACGAACGTATAGAAGAAAGATACGCATAGACTGAAATATTAAGTACTCATACACGACATATAAAATGACTGGAAAGCTGTCCTTTGTTGAGTTTTGTACACAAAACACCAGGCCATCACACTCATATGCTCACTTGCTAGGCTAGGAATACAGGCATACATGCTTAATCCAGACCACAACAGTCATGAATGACAGATTACAGCTACACGTCAAATATCAAGTGACCAATGCAGCAAGTAGGATCACTATCCATCTGTTGCCAGCTGCAAAATTCAGGCATCCATAATTCTTCATCTGTATCCATTTTGTGAAGTGTTTCTGGGGAATATAACCTCTGTTGTTGGCAAAGGAACTGTTGTACTTCAGATTCTGGTACAGCATCTCAGCATCTGGAAAGGGTAACAGGCACATTAGTGATGAACACAGAAGGAATGAGACTGCACATATCCTCTAAAACACAAAAACAATAATACTTACACACCGCTCCCAGTGGTTCACTCTTAACCCCAGTCCTTTTCCTTCCATTTCTGTATCACAGCTTTTATCACATGACTTATCCTTCTACAGTGATGATGGAGGCCGCAGGTTCCTTCAGTAATTATCTACCAGACTACACAGCAGCACCACCATAGGACTCTCATTACTCGATCACATTTATCACACAGCTTTTAAAATCTGATATAATCAGGGTCAGTTTTCAGGGTGGGTGAACTGGGCCACTTCCCACAGCATGGAGCTAAAGTGGGTACTGAACCCCAGTACATCATGGAATATTTTAAACAACTCTGGTACTTCATGAAATATCATGTTCCCAATACCATACTTTATTATTTTTTATTGGAACTGAGGAATGCTCCATGACTGCTTTCAATTTTATAGTCATCTTTGCCACAGTTTGTGTCTGTTCTTTCCTATATATGGAGTTGTGATATTATGCAGGAACTCAATCTTGACCATATGGCAGCAATAGGTAGTGACCTGTACAAGGTTTTCAGCTATTTCAGTGATCGAACTTAGCATGTGCAAGGACGCATTTTCCTCCAAACATTTAGCTTTAGGATAATTAAAATATTTTTAAGCAATATGGTCACACTTTCCAAAGCAATCTTAATACAGATAGGGGATACACTTTTGCTTCTTGATGGACAGGTAATGATTCAAACATAAGAAGTTCATCAAGAAGGTACTCTATAAAACAATAGAAGAGGATGGGAATCATATGTGGGCAGGTTCAGCATTCAGATCATATAACGTCTAGTTTTTGCAAGGAAAAGTACATTTATGCCATACAGAGTAACCTCAGAGTGGACAAAAGAAATACTCTGAACTGCTCTCAGATTATCAGCTGGCTACAGAATGATAAGGCAGAGAAATGGAAAGGATATCAATCGATGAAGAAGTGTTCTTTAGGTTAAGTCAGAGAATATCACATACAGCAAGGAGTGAGGACCACCCAATCTGACACTTGTCCTAGTTGACTAGTACACCAATAGAGTTCACAGATTCACAGGCTGATACAACTGTGTATACATAAAGAGTATATCAGCAGCTCCTCACCACACCAACAATGATGATGGAGACAGGGAAGGTCTTTACAACATTGGTTTTTAAGCCCATCATGAACATGACTGATAACCCTAGAAGGCACAAAAGCTTCAAATCTGTCAAGCATGGAAATATACCAGAAGCTAAAACAACAAGACAGTAAATGAAATCTAATTGAAGTCAGATTTATTAATTGTACTTGTGAAAATATTTGTGGTTATCACAAAGAAAGAAACTACAGAATAAAACTCACCTCTAAAATGAAAACATTTGTACCTACAGCCACATCTTGCCATCCACTGGATTACATCCTTAAAAATAATACATTTCACAAGACAAGATTCTAAGAGAAAATTGGGAGGGGGAGAAGGGCATGAATCCACTGTTAATATCCCAAAATGCAAAACATTGTCTTTTCTTTCACATAACAAACATAAAGTAACATTAGGCTCAAAATACAATTTGTTGCAAAAATATGAACTTTGGATGTCATAAATCCCTTCTCTAAGCAAATGGAGACCTGGTGTAACTGAAGCCACCAACTCCTTCCACATACACCCAAATGAAGAACTGTAGGCACAAAACCAAATTACCACAATTGGTAAAACTGGACATACATGGAAAACTGTGGATATTTGGAATCCATTGTTTGAAAACCTGTTGATTGATGAGAAGTCGCTTCATTAAGAACAGTCTTCTCACTATGCGGGAAAGTAGAGTTCAGTGACAATTGCACTCTTTTTTCATCAGTCTTGTTGCACTTGAAATTTACAAGCAATGAAACATTATCATTCCTGCCACTCAGTAAAATCATTCAGGATAGACATGTAGCATATACATACACAATTCTATTCATGGAGACCAAATGTAGTTACAAAAATGCAATCACCTTATTTTTCTTCCAACACAGAGGTCTTGTGAAAGTAGAGAGTAACCAGTTCAACTTAAAACTGCTGTGGTAGTTTTCAGTTGTGTCATCCCCGTTGTGTTGTTGAATAACAAGAACAAGCTAAATGGTACATATGTACATCGTCACGATATACATATGTACCATTTAGCTTGTTCTTGCTGTGGTAGTATACTGCATTTTCAACACAAACTAAATGAGACACACTGACTCCACTATTAAACATACATCATGTTACAGTTACATCAGGACAACAATTAACAACAGCACTCCATAGTGTATATCAGGTACTTAGGCACATTCATAATTTCTCATTGAAACTGGTGGCAAATTGTGTGGAATGGCGACTTATATGACATCAAGTTACAGAGCTGAAACATATCAGTAGAAAAAAAAAATACTAAACTCTGAAAAGGCTAGGTGATTATTGCTAAGTTACGCCAGCCAGCAATCAAGGATCTCAGATACAGCCACCAAACATCACTGCATAGACAAGAGTACAATGGGGTGCTGATAAGTCCTTAGCCCGACCAGGAAGGAAACAAGCTACAGCTAACAAATTTGGGATTTATTCAACACACTCCCCACAAAGCTCAATACACTTCTTAGCCCGTTGTTCTAACTTTTGCAAGCCACTCAAAAAACATTCAGATGGTTGTCCGTCCAACCAGGTCTTCATGGCAGCAATGACCTCCGCATCGGACAAAAAATGGAGACCTTTCAATTGTTTTTTTTCAGTCCAGGGAACAGGTGGTAGTCCGACGGGGCCAGATCCGGAGAATAGGGTGGGTGATCAAGACAATGGAAGCCCAGGTAGGCCAGTTTCTTCTGGGTTGCAAGTGCTCGA
>Ga0209628_10001380_pt1 | contig 15634 bp, 5 predicted proteins | sample TergutCu122P4_FD_187285 | JGI IMG/M metagenome (GOLD analysis project Ga0209628, IMG submission 187285) | Cubitermes ugandensis P4 segment gut microbial communities from Kakamega Forest, Kenya - Cu122 P4 (SPAdes) (version 2) | ecosystem: Host-associated > Arthropoda: Insects > Digestive system >...
CAAAGGTGCACACAGTGTGTGTCATAATATAGGTATATCCAAAATGTGACCCCACAAAACCAATGTAAATACGAACAAAATCCTGTAATGGATTGTAACTCAGATGCTGGAATTGGCCTCAGCAAAAAACAAGCAACTTGACTCCTAATTACAATTTAGAAAGGTGATATCACCTGAGACTAAATTTGGTTACCTGATGAGATGCATCAGCTTAGGTGGAAGAACACACAAAGACAGCAGCCTTAGGAACTTAGCTGACAAGAGGATCGCTTGAGAGCACTATAAAATCAGAGTTTGCTGAAAGTTCTGCATCTTAGCTCAGAAGTCATTGGGAATGAAATTGGAGGTAACTAGACAAAGTGACTAGTGGCATAGTGGAATTTGTGGTTTCACTTTCTGGCAGGTGCAGGATTTTTTTTTTCCTTGCCATTGTATTCAGAGCAGCTAGAGGTATTATACACTGTTCCATTTGTAGGGTTAGTATGGTAGGAGTACATACTGAGCTGTCTACTCACCCCCCATTGATATCAAAGTGAAGAAGAACCTCAAATCATGCATTGCTTTGGTATTTGTTTCTCTTTCTGTATGCACACGCGTGGTGTGGCATGAATACAATTGGACTTGCCATGGCTCAGGTGGTTAGTCTCTGGCCTTTCACTGCATAGGCCCAGTTTGCATTTCAGACTTGGATGACTGGCTGTGGGGCACATTCTTCAAAGTACATTAGTTATCCCCTTTCACTATCATTCTACTGATGCTCAGTACACATTTATCGGGCCATCACGGGTGCTTTGTAATCTTAGTAGTTGACAACGTGATTAAATCATACAAATTTGAGTGTATAATATGTAATTTTAGTTTGAGTTACATTGTCATAATCCTCCATGGCAACTAGGTGTGTAAGATGAAATCAAGACAGGCATTTAGACTGTTCCCAGAAAAATGCTTGTGTCTGTCATCTGTGATCATTGAATGAAGTTTGGTGAAGAATAACTGCAGGATGGACCAAGCAGGGGGAAGAGGGAAGATCGACTGGCAGTTTAGCTAGTAGGATTGTAACACTGTCATGGTGAAAGTGCATGTGGATCTGTTGTTAACGCATGATGCAAACTCAAAGCTATTTGTGACAAGACATCATAGCAATGACTCTCGACTCTCATTGGGTACTCAGTTTTACTTTTACAGACATGGAAAAATTTAAAGGTAAATCTTCATTTTTCATTAACAAAAGCTTAGTTTCTGTAGACTACATAGCTTACAAGGGTAGGAATGTTAGAAAAATTAGAGATGTCAGGGTACATTTCTGCCTAGTGTAGGTACTTTGTGCATGGCATATGTACTCCTTGAAATGTGATCCAAATCACATATCATAGAACAGTGCGTAGTTATTGAGCCATGCACATTTTCACGTTTTTCTTCCTTTTCCTTTCTTCCTCTCCCTGTGTCTTTGTCTTTCCTGTTACATTCTAAAGTAGCCTGTACATGCTGGTGTACAATTTTTTTGTGTGACCCCACTACTGTACACTCTGCAGAATACTGCAGTGTGTTTTGAGCATATGTGGTACTGTGTCTCATCATAAGCACATTTAATACAGTTGTTTGAGTTGGTACTGGTCTTTGTATTGATTTATATGTTGTTCATTGACTGCTCTGTTTTCTTCTGCATTTTTATAAACTCTAATGGTGCTCTACTCTGGTGATAAGATTCCCCTTAGGAATGGTTCACAGTGTTTCCATTACTTCATCTCTTTTTATATTTATGGTAAGGGTTCAGAATTTGGCTTGTATCAGCTGTTGTTTGTTTATTGGTTCTGATGTCGTGTAAACGCTTTTCACCAATGTAAATTTTACTTATTCTTTCAGAGTTTATAAATGCTCCTTTGTTTATGCATGTCTGCCTCCTTTTTTTTTTATCTTACTCTGAAGGGCAGTTGTGGTGTGTTATGTATTGTAAACACCAGTTCTTAATTTGTATTTAAAAAACACTAACAGTTTTGATTCTCAGAATCATGAAAACACAAATATAAAACTGGATTAGGATTAAGAATCAACTTACTAAAAAATACAATGACTGAAGTGTAGTCTGAAAATTGAAGACATGCATAAGAAACTGTTTAATTTTGGGGTGTTTTTGTGGCCAGAAAATTTTGCATAATATAATAAATAGGATAAAGTAATATATTGGTAGAAACATGTAGAGAGAGAAGTGTCTCCCTTAGATGGTGATTTATCACTGAACCGTGTAGGAGCGTTAATGTTCATGGGTAACTTACAATTTTATTGTGTGCATATGTTGGGGTATGTAAATGATTGCAAACCAAGTGAGTGGAATGAATGATATTAAAGAGTTTGCTTGGTTGTTTAGTACCACTACCTTTATTTTTACTGTGCTTTCCTGGTTCATTTTTTGATGAGGCAGGTTTACATTTTGTCAAAATTTCACTTTATAGACCCCATCCTCTTCTGTTTGGCTGCATATTTGGATCTCTCCATAATTCTGCATTTCACTACAAGGTTTTTGAAAACATCTGTTATTGGAATACTTAATTACATTACTGTCAGTGAAATTAAACATTTCAGTTGGCTGTACATTACTGTTCATGTGATAAATATTTGGACATCCCATGCTTCTTGTCATCTCTTGCACTTTTTTCTCCGCCCTGGATTTGCTGTCACTCATAATTTCTGTACAGTAAACTTATGTCTGTCACTTCAGTGCAATTGGCAGAACATTTCGATCCATAATGCTGGGCAATTATTATGAAGTATGGTTTTTCAATTTCAGCATTACATTAATATGAACCAAGGAAAGCTATTAAGAATGTCTCTCTCAGTTAGGATTACTGCCCCCATTTGATTTCAGAATGTGCAAGATTCCAGAACCACTGGGTTTTGGGCTTGACAAGGACTTCTGAATGGAAGTTAAAGCCTTTTACAATAAATGTACTATTTGACGAGAACAGAAACATTGCCTTGTACATCATTTTGGAAAATGTAAATAAGTCACACTACAAAAGTGGGTCCCTTTGCAAAGAAATTTGGGTTTTAATTTTCATTGCTTCATTTCTTTAACATTTTTTACTCAAACACTCAAAATGCACTCCACCTCTCCCCCATCAGATCTTGTCTGTCTGCATCTATCTATCTATCTATCTATCTATCTATCTATCTATCTATCTATCTATCTATCTATCTATCTATCTATCTGTCTGTCTGTCTGTCTGTCTGTCTGTCTGTCTGTCTGTCCATTCATTCATCCATTTATCCATCTAGCTCTGTCTATTTAACCTCTTCCCCCTCTCCATTCATCATTACATTTACATTCATGAACATGACTAAAAGAAAACTATGAAAATAAAGAGTAAAACTCATATAATACTGAATTTAATGTGGCTCATATAAGTATTTTGCTTCCTCCGTGTGTTTTTCACAGTATTCTCTGCCACCATTTGTAGTAGAGTGTGATATTTTTTTTAAACTTTTGCTGTATTACCAGAATATAAAACAGGACTTTGAAGTTCCCATTCTTCTGGGATTTGACATGGCATCATTGGTTAATTGTTGCCCAGCATTTCAAGATCACTACATTGTCTTAAAATGTTGAATGCCAATTATCCTGTGAGATGGTGGCTTATCTCAGTAGAGGGAACATGAGCTGCGCTGCTGCAAAAACCTAAAAAACTTGCAAGACAGGATCTTTTTATTTCATTATTGGAGAAATGGGAAAATGAAACATGTTCTGTGATTAAAGTAAATATTCCTTTGCCTGGCATGGCTAGGTGTATAAACAAAATTACACAGTTGCTACAGTAACTTTTGTACTTAAAATTTCAGCACTCATATGCCAACAGCCCATTGCATTTCAGATTACCAAATTGAGAAGTTGTAAAAGTATTGTGTGAACATCATAGGTGATTAAAGGTACATTATTATCTAAAATGCAAAAATCACTGCATTGCAGTTACAATGCTAATTACAAATTAATGATCGTTAAACATGCTGGAGAAAAGAACTGCATTTTGGCACAAAAATTCCATAATTTGTAACAGTGTTTTTCCCATTACCACAGAACCAATATCAATGAAGGCATTGGAAGTCACTACATTCCTGTTGAGTTTGTTGCCATATTTCAAAACCCATAATAGTTGGGCAGGAGATTTATTCCTTGTAAACAGACCTTTGCCAGAGAACTACATTAGTGCATAAGCTTCCTGCAGTCTATCTTGAGAAATCTGTAGCTAAACCAATACCACATAATGAATGTGCTAAAAACATGACTGCCTCTTTGGACAAGTGGGTAATTCAGATGAAAACTAAGTGTTTTTTGATGTGCTGACAGATAGTAAAAGTGATGCAGAAGAATTGAAATTAGTACTTAATCAAAGAAGAGGGCATGAAATTCTGAGAGTAACTGTGATATTTCATTTCTCGCACATGAGTGGAAACTGGTGCCATTTGTTGTCCTAAGGAGTAAGAATCTTCCAAAAGAAAATCTTTGTTGTTAAATTATATTAAAATGTAACAACAAGGAGCAGATGACAGCACATATTCACATGGCTTGAAAAAGTCTGGGACTGAAGATCAAGTCATTTACTCAAGAAAAGAGGAATGCCGATTTGACATGCTTTCAAGGGTCACTTAACAGAAAAGGAGGATACTCAGACTTCTAATGTAAACACAGCTGTAGTGATCATACCAGGAGATATGACCTGTCACTTAGAGGTTTGTGATGTGGCAGTTAACAAACCTTTCAGAGAATGATATTTTTCACATGTCACCAGTGTGGCTGCTACCTTGAATTGCCAACTAACACAGCAGGAAGCATAAGAAGACCATCAGAAGCCCTGCAAGGGCAGCTGATTAAAACTACGTGGAATGGCATTTCACCAGCATCCAACATCAGGGCTTTTAAAGAGTGCTGTTTGTCAAATGATGTTTAAGAAACAGAAGAAGATATAGTGTGAGAGGAAGATCGTGAAGAAAACTTACAGTGCACAAAGCATTGGCAGTGCCTAGTTAATTGAGTGATAGGTTTGTAACTGCTTGTTGCAAAATTTCTTGGGTATTTAAACTCTGATGATTATTTAATACCATTATATTCGGCATGAAAACAGGCACACAATCAGGCTGATATGAATGTATTTTCCTCGAAACTGAAGATTGTGAAGAGGAGTTAACTTACGTGCATTATTATCTTACATTGCAGTTAATATGGTATGTTGCCTATATTCATATTCACAATTTTATTATTTTTGTTACTCTGAATATAATTTTGGGTGGGGGGAGATAATTCTTGCCTGGGTGGTGGGCTCATTGGTTGGTGACATTGCATTTCATGATGACAGTGACAACAAATGATGACAGTACTTGCAGCAGAATCAGGATGATAAAGAAGCTCCACTATCTTTTACTCTAGCTAGCTATGAAATCAGATTGGTGGTCTCCCAAATGCGAGGCCGAAGTGTTAACTGCTCTGCCACCCACTTAGTTATTTATACTGTATTTTGTAAGTTAACATCTATCTCTTATAGATTGTATGAGGGAGGACAGACAGGTTACTGGGCAGCTTACAGTTGCCACCATTCTGTGCCAGTGTCCCCCATCTAACAGTTGGGGTTTTTCCACTGTAATGACATTAAGACTATAAAGTGAAATATTTTCACACATCTTTGGCTTTAGCACAAAATTTTGTTGTTTAGTTCTTACAGCTGTTTGACAATGCAGATGCTTCAAAGTGACAAGACTAATATACATATTATTATCAGGTGTGCAAAACTGTTAATATATGTCATGCGTCACACACTGTTAGTTTCAGAATTGTGCATAATTGTTAGTATAAGTCATATGTGGCGTACTGTGAGCTGTAATTATTGTAGATGCACATACATACTTCACAATATACAGGAGGATTATAAACTATGTGAGTTCTTACAACAATTTATTTGTTAGAAAGTAATAGCCACATACGTTAAAGACACACTGTTGTAAAGAGCAAGGCAAAATGTTTTTCATACCCACATGTGCTCTGTTTGTTACGCTGCACACATCAAGATGTCACTTCAGTTCTTGCCAGGCACATTGCAGAAAATGCTGTACAGTTTTTCAGTATTTACAGGTGCTATATGTATTCACTCCCTAAACTTAATCAAGGTTATAGACACTGGCAGAATGTAAACCTCATTTTTCACAAACCTGCACAGAAAGAAGTTAAAGAGGGGTCATCTGGTGATTGCAGAGGTCCAGCAGTGGACCCTTGCTTTGCCAAACCATAGCTTAGGCAACTGTCTGTCCAGGAAATTTTTCACATTATTGTGGCTGTGTGGTGGCTGTCTGTTGTGTCGGAAAACAACATGTGGTATATCTTCAAGTAACTGGGACATTAACCACAACTGCAACAGGTCAAGGTAGGCATTTCGTCATCCGTTTGATATGAAATTGAATGTCGTCTTGATGGGTGCAGGGCAATAAATGGAGGAACATGCATAGGGTATGCAAGAGAAACTTCTTGAGTTGCTGTGTTATAGTGGTTTGCATTTAATTTTTGTACATGTGTTACTTTCTTACCAACACATTTTTGTAATTGCTCACATCATTTGTAGATGCTCCCCTTTTTTTATTTATTAATCTTAACGTTAATTTTTTATACACTCACTTTAGTATAAATAAGGAAAATATAAAAAATATTGGGATCTCCTTCCTGTATTATTTTCTGTGTGTTGCTTGTAAGTGTACATATTGGTGGCTCCATGGACCTGTAAAGTAGAGAATTAAATCTGTGACTTGTAAGTTGTGTCATTAAAGCAGGTCTGAAATTATTACCTTAATTTTGAGAGGTCTGTTGTGTCATCCTAATAACAGTTTTGTTCTTTGGGTGTCTGAGCTTTGTTTCCTAGCAACAAAGAGCTCAAGGTTGGCTTAGGGTTTGTGGTATTTGAAAGAATTTTTATAACACTTTCTTACTTTTTTCTTTTAGTTCCTTGATACACAAAATATGATTCCTGATATTCAGAGACAGTATATAGGTCCTTGTAATAAATAAGTTTCTTGAAATGTAGGGGTAATAATATATACATTTTAGCTGTGTATCCGTACAAACAACTTGAGCCATTTTCTGTTTGGCAGTTTTAGACTGATGAATAAGAAAGGGATTCAGCTACATTAATGATGTATGTAATGATGAAATTGTAAAACATTCTGGCAAGGCTGCTTGTGTGGTCCCAGTATATCTTATCATTTCTTTTTTCTTATTGAACTGCTGTTATTTTTTAAATTGCATAAATATGAGTCACAACAACATTAATATTATTGTAAATTAATTATGTTGCTGTTAATAAATTTTGTAATAAGTATCCTAAACATGGACAAAACCTCTGATACTGTTGTCAGATTATACAAAAACAGAATTATCACATATCAGATGGCACCATGCTTTATGGTAACAGCTTAATCTCTTACCTTGTGTGTCTAGAATTGTGTAAATATTATTCACAGTTGAGTATTTTAACCAATTAGTGTTATGTTGGTTTTTTTTTATGTGGCATATCACACCATCACCTGATGTGTATGGTGTTCTGCCAGACATTCATGATGGGTAATGAATATACATCTGGATTATATTGGGAATCTGAAGCAAATTATGTGTATATGATTTGTATATGTATCACATGTATTATTGTATTTCACTGATAATTTAATGTGAATGTAATTACTTTGTACTAATAATGTTATTACTGTTGTTTTGACTTATATTTGTGTTCTATAAACTCTTGTTTGCAGCAGTTACAAATTCAAAAAAAATTGTTATGGTAAGAGATTTGTTGAATCCATTTCAAATTTAGGCATGTTGATGGTGGAGAGGTGTGAAAATATACCCATTATTTTTACAAAGTCTGTCTTTCTACTTGTAACTCTTGAAAACAACCAAACAGATTTTTGTAAAATCTAATACTGGTGTTACCAGAATGGGATGACTCATTCCAATTTAAATTCAAATCATGCAGTGGTAATATACTGTACATGAAGACGTAGCACGCATTATGAATGTAACGTGCTGAATGTTTGTCAGTCAATAGCATTGTCAGCAGATGTAGGGAAATACAAGAAGGATTTTTTATGCTGTATCATCTCAGAATTTTTGGCCTATTTGAATTACTGTTGGACTGCATGCGTACCTTGCCTCTTTTACTCTATTTATAGGAGAGATTCAAAAGTTAGCATTCAGGGACTGAAACTGTAGGGGCAATAACAGAGTGAACAGAACTGCTACATTATGCATAATTTTCCTGAGTTTATCATAATTAAAAATTAGTTAAACTAACGGGGTAGTTATTAAGGATAAAAATGTGGTGAGAGTGTGGACTGAATTCATGTGACTCAGAATTGGGATCAGTGACAGACTTCGGCATACATGGTGTGAAGCTGTAGGTTCCATAAGAGCCCAGAAACTACTCAACTCTGTGTGTGTTAGCTTCTGACAAAGGACTGCCCATGTACATAGTCGATAAATAGCGAAAGTGCCATACCGTAAAATTTTAATCTCATGCCTGAACATTTCCTGTGGTTCAGATGTGAAGGTATATTTTATATGCTCCTCTTTCCCCGTTTCTCAATTTGATTTGCATCCTGGATTGTTTTAGTATTGAGTTCAATAATGCATTAATGGGACCATTAAGAAATGACCTAAATCCTTGGCAATTGGTTAACATTTCAGATAAACATTCCAATTTGTTTTATATTTGTTACTTCTAGTTCTGCCTTGTTGCATTATACTCATAGTGACCTTAAAAATCAGTTTTTTCTGAAGGATGATTACTTATTTGAAATATCATAACAATTACGTGTTTCTATTCTACATATCATGTGATCTTACAAGCAAACAGTGTACCAACACAGCATTTTGAGTATACATATGTTATGTGACACTCATTATTAGTAGTTGGTGAATGTTGTAACTGGAGGGTGACTGTATTGTAAATCAACGTAGTTGGATGGATTTTTGTATTGCTAACAATGTTTGTTAGTGAGTATGTATTTGGTTTGATTGTGTGTCCTAAAAGACTTATGTATTGGGGTGTAGGTTGTGTATATTGTCTTTTATTGGTTCTTGCTGGTAAAATTTAAGTATCCTGTGGTCTAATCTCCAGTGTTCATGTGTTGTAACAGTTTAATTCATCTGTCACTTAGACTTCATGTTATAGTTGGTAATGCCTATACAGCATTCCACATTTAGCATCCAGTTTGGAGATATGTATGATTAGCTTGTTGACATGTTGTATGGGGCATGCAGGTGCCCCTGGAGTTCTGGCGTCGCCGTTTGCTGCGATGCATGGCCTTGGCTCACCGCTTACATCACCGTATGGAAATTCGGCAGTGGGCGGAATGGGAGGTATGCATAAAATACCCTCTTCTGTTCTCTTCTCTACTCTCCTCTTCAAACTCTGCTGTCCTATTCTCTGATACTCCTTCGATGCATGGACATCGATTTTTCAGATGTTATGTAGTTAACTTTCATTTTTTGTCATTTATTACGGTTTGGTCCCACGTATTAGTTTCACTGAAACTATTGCTTTTGATGTAATCAGAATTTTAGAATTGGCATGTTAAGGAAAGAGAAACACGTGGAAAGAACTTTGAGTGACATCTGTTTGGTTGAAAAGCACAAGTCTTTCTTCTGTTGGTGTCTTCTTTTATTCATCTCTATTGACCTGTGTCGGTTGCCTGTTGTGTCAGTTTCATACTATTTTGTTGTGTGCCTTCTCTGAGAGATCACGTTGTTGGTGTTGGTGACTTCATTGTTTGTGCAGAATCAACAGCCATTATCTGTGTAGATGACTTCATAGACTTTATGAGTAATACACGTGAAAAAAAAATTCATTGTTTTGGTATTTGGCCTCTCATTATGCTCAATGAAATAATTGTTTCTTTTATTTCACTTAATTACTCCCTATTTCATGTTGTTCTACTGAAAACGAGATTTTATTGTGGGAGGCTCATTTCTTATTTCTTTATTCACTAATTTGGTAACTACCAATTTGGTAAAGATTGTTGTTTTATAATGTGGAAATTACTTGTAAATGTGTTTGCATCACATTCTGATACAGCTGAGAATTGTTCAGTCGAAGCCCTGCAGTCCAGCACTTGTGTGAAGAAGGAAGTTCTTGCAGCTGTATCTTTAATACACTTCGCAACACTGAAATTTTGGTATGGGTGGTTATCATAAATAAAAACAGGCTGTTCTCTGTTGATACTGTACTTTGAGAACCATCTGCTTGTATGAACCACAGGAACAAGAATAAGTGCTACATCAGACATTTCATACTGTAAACATTTTACCAAAGGAAACATATCAGATGTGTTCAGCTTCATATTTGATTGTCTTAAATATTGTGGCATAATTTTAAAAACCAGCAAACACACAGTGAACTTTAACAGTTCATTTTGTGGATAGCATTTAGAGCTACAACTGTAATAGGCTTTATCGTGCTTATGGTGCTTATGACTGATATAAATTGTGTTCGGAGTCATTGAAGAGGTATTTGAAAAAAAAACTCATTCTCTGAGACTCATCTGAATAAGTACTCTTCACCTTTCATCTACAGGAGGAAATGGAGCCAGTTTTTAAAATGCTGTGTTCTGTTCAGAATTTGAACTAATGTACAATGTCCAGCAACTAAGTAGTATAGCAGCAAAGTGCATATTTTCAGTGCCCTATCCAGAGGGTTCATTTGGCCTGTCTTTTCATTGACTGGCTGTGTTTCCAAATGCCTTCCCGTGATGGTTCTTAAACAAGAAACTTCTGTGTACTTCTTGTTTCACCTATTTACTAGATGGCCCATGAACTGCATCCTGTTACAAGCGTGTGTGGTTTTGTAAAATCACAGCATCTTTTTCTGACATGACAGTGAACAGCTTTACCTTTGTTTGTGTTATGTAGTTTGTCTTGAATCTCAAATTGTTTCCTGTTATGTCTGTAAATGTTATAAACACACGTAGCAGCTTTTCATGTTTCTTAGAATATGGAAACATCATGCAGTTCTTATTGCTAGATTCATTATATAATACCTTTATTTTTTTTCTGTCTGCTTTCCTGCTGAACTTCTCTGCAGCCTGTAATGTGTGCCATCTGAAGTGTACTGGCTTTACTATTACTCCAACTTCTCACTGTTTGAACATTCATCAACAAGTTTTTGCATTAGTATTTAAAAACATGTGGTATGCTGATGTGTTTAGTCAATTTTGACTGCAACAAAATACCTCGAGCAGGGCATATGTTTCTAGCCTTTCTTAGTGCCCCTTAACTTTCATTCTTGTTATGATAACTTATATCAAGAGGAATTAATATGTTGATATAACTACCTCTCATTACATCTGTGCTGTGCACATACATACACAAATATATGTGTGTACACACTCATAATTTTATTCTTTAACAGAAACTATACCCTATTGGCTAGGACTTAGATAGGTGGATAGTAGTTGACAGAATTGATGAATGTACACCATTCTGCAGATGACTGATTTCAACTTGCTTTACTGTGCATTGCTGAGTGTGATGTAAGTTTTTCACAGTCTAGCAGTTATTCTGGTTCACTGTTACTCATTTTGAAAGAATTTGTATGTCTGAATCACTGGAACAAGTTGTGTAGTGTAAGTTCCTCTTACTGTTGATGGAGACATATGTTTTACAGAAACCATTTTGTGTCATGCTTGTCCCTGTTGATGGAAATGCAAGTGTGTGACATGGACATTTGCTCAGACTCTGTAATTGCATTTATTTGCTGGAGAACTTCATATATTAAATTTCTTTATTGTGTTTGAACTCGTTGATAGCTCAATTAATAGTGTTGAGCACCAGTTAACTGTGAGTGCTTGATGCTGTATTGCAGCAGCAGGGATGCCACTTGCAGGCTTCCAAATGCCAGGTGCTGCAGCAACTACGGCCCTGAGTGCAGCAGGAATTCGCTTAGCTGGAGCCATGGGTTCCACAGGCTGCGTTCTCTTAGTTAGCAACCTGAATGAAGAGGTATGTAAGGTCTTGTGTTTGCCTTGCACTTAGCCTGTGTCCAGCTTTTAGCCTAGCCCCATAGCCTGATGCCACTATGGTATCATCTTGTGTGTGACTTCCTGCTCAATAAAAAATTTTTCTTTGCTTTATTATTTCACCATTTGATCTTTGATTGCTGGATATATAGTTACTTCTTTATTCCTTAACTTTCTCTTATGAAGTATATATATTGGGCTTGATTTTACAGTCTTCTCTTACTGCTTCATTGCAGACATGTAATTTAAAATGTGTATTGAAGTGCCATAAGGATGAGATAGTGCTTGATCCTGGAGTTCCATTAATATGGTAACCAGCCTTCTAGGACATGGAGATAATTTACACAGCATCTGTCTGACATGTTGCTTTCTTTGTTCTGTGTCTTGAATATTTGGTAAGAAATTGTAAGTAGATCAAAGTGAAGGCAGTGGAGAATGCGTTAAACTTCTTTCATTTGCTCAACATATATACAAGGATTGGTACAGTTGAAATAAACAGTGTCATGTTGGTTTTAAACAGTCTAATATTCTACCAAATTATATTAGTATTAGTAAAAATTTGTCTTTTTTAAGTCTTCTTTTCTCTCTCTTTTTATCTCTTCTGTATGTGTTATATATGTATATGATGTTATTTATTTATTTATTTTACAAATGATCAAATGAGCATGGTAGGTAATTCTAACTGAGCATGGTAAGTAATTCTAACAGCATCCAAGCCTTGAAAGGCCTTCCCTCATGATTTTTTTTCAGGGTTTTTTGTTCAGTTGATTCAGTGACTTCACATATTCCAAGTTGATAAGGGAGGAATATACACGTGGCCCTGAATACACCTATGGCAACTGTAATAATCCAGAAATTATGACTGCTGTAGCTAGTCAGTTTTTCAGAAGTGATTGTGCAGAATTAGAATTGTTTTATGTGATGCCATCATTTATATGTACCACCATATGCACATAAATTGTATAAAGTTATTTTATCCACAAACATAAACTCTTTTACATGTTTCAGTTACAAATTACCATCCTAAAGGAGCCATCAGTACAAAGGAATATATTATATTAAAACATAAATTTTACATGTACATTGTCAAAAATATATATTAGCAGCTATAAAATATAATAATATGGATATTTTGGCTAGTATGATGTTGACATATTCTTGGTTAAAATTCACTGATATGCTGTTGTTTACAATATTTGTAGTTACCTTGTACATTGAAAATTGAAGTATAAATACTGTATATTCCTTTATATTTACATCTCCCTGATGATGGAAGTTTATCGCCAAAATGTATGAGGGTTTATGCTTATTTATAACTTAAACAGTTGTGTACAGTTTAGTTGCATGTGTTGGTGTATATAAATGATTACAATCACAATGCATGGAATGAATGATATTAAATTAATATTTGCCAATTTGAATAAGAAATAATGATTTGTGTATATTTAAATCATGACTTCCAAATATTCAACATTTGTTTTGTATCCACTTTGTGTCTGCTGCTAGTTATTAACTCAGATGTTTAGCACTTGTCTTTTTCTGCTGTGTAAGATTGGAGTGTTATTTACTCCTCACTCCTGGAGAACCCAAAATTCAAATGAATCATTGTGAATTTTGTGAATAATTAAATGAAGCTCTGAAGGATGATGCACAGTGAGTGTGTCTCTGTGCTGGAACAAATTCTATAAATGCATTCTTGTTTGTTACTGAATTTTAAAGTGGTGTAAGACTGAATAATGGATGATGATGCATTCTTTTTTCCTTCTTTGGTGTTGCATATGTTATGACTGCTGGCTAACATGTCTTTCCCTTTCAGTCAGGAGTCTGGAGTAGTGAAATGTTCTTTCTGAAATTTTGTGTCTTCATAGTTTGCATTGCACCATAGACAGATACATGAAATTAAACGTCTGACTTTGAAATGAAAGTTTTAACTTTTTGTTTGCCTGTTTTCTGTGACATATGTTGATGAGAACTTGAATGATTATTTGACATAATGTATTTTAATTATCTGGAACCACATAAATATGAATTTCTGTTACAAGTTAAATTTTCAGAATGATTCTTACTAACATATGTTATATTTTTTTGTTGCAATAAGAAGAGTGTACAGAGTTCATTAGGATTATCATTACACCAAATTAAATTGCAATATTGATAGAGTACAATTTTATTCTGATGGTAACCACCATTAATATTTTACTTACTTATTATAATTAATTTGCAGGTGCAATCAACCTATACAGGCAGGTCTTCTTTTATACCACAGTTACATTCTAAAAAATGTAGTGCAAATCATGCACAGATTTCCATTTAAAACAGCGTATTTCCTGGGAATTACGGGATTGACAGCCTCATCCTGTATAGTGTGTGACAATACCACTTGTGGACATATGACCTGCGGAGTGTATATGTACTGTATATATACAGTATACAAACATTTCTATACAGTGTACATACATTTCTATACAATATATTTATTTTATTTCTAATGCAGTAAAAATGTAAGAGACTCGTGTCCATAGTTTTTAGTATGGTTCATTTCAATAGGACTGTGGTAGTCTTGCTACAGAAACCAACCCTTACTGTTTCAGACTGTTGGCATTTAATGTTATCTAAACATTTGGCACTTTCTTTAATTCTGTCAACAATTTGTTCACCTTTTTCAGTCTTATTACACCTAATTTCTCTTCAGTACCTATCATATTTTGCCAGTTTTTCACTTGGATTATGCTAGAGTTGATGTAGATTTACATTCCTCATTCATGTTGGTAAGAAAAGCCAGTGCTGTGTAAGAGGAAACTAAATGAGTTGTGTGATTATATCACCAATGTACAATCCATATGTGTGCCTGGTGGTGTGACAGTGATGCCACTTTCTCCTAGCTCTCTACAGAAGCATGGCCATGTATTGTCTTCACCAGATCACTTTAAGCTGAAAATTATCAGGTAAATTTGAAAAGCGGTGTAAATCTTCAAGTCTTGTTAAAGCAAAACTGGGAAAAAAGAAATCACATAAAGTGAGACCTACCTGTATTTAGATGCATCCTGCAAAGTGTTGCTAGAAATTTAAATTACATATTTTCAGGCTGTCCTTGATTTGTGCAATGCTTTTATGAGGACTTCATAGACATTGTGTGCATTGCATTTTATCAGCATTGCACCATTCAGGATCTCTTGCTGTAAAACCATTTTTCAAGTCTGGAATCTTGAGTTAATCAGCATTTTAGTTAAAAAGTTGTTTTAACATGGTATTTCTTGTGGCTTATTTCAGTGATTATGAGATGGATGGAACTTACTGTACATTGTTTGTTTTCTTAGTCAGGTTTCTGGTGTCTTGGCTTGCTTTGTGCTGTAATTCTGTTTTTGTGTTTGTGATCTTTAGCTAGAGGGATTATCCTTTAATGGAATCAGAAATAAAATGCCATTGTAATGATTAGTAAATAATGAATAGCAATTGTATTGTAAGTTTTGTCAAAATAGTCACAGTATGTGGAAATAAAATGCCAACTAGATGCAACAGAGGTTTTTATTGCAGATCTTATGGCTTGCTCAACATGTTTTGGGCACCACTATGCCCATCATCAGGAGCTCAAGAG
>Ga0209628_10001381_pt1 | contig 15622 bp, 9 predicted proteins | sample TergutCu122P4_FD_187285 | JGI IMG/M metagenome (GOLD analysis project Ga0209628, IMG submission 187285) | Cubitermes ugandensis P4 segment gut microbial communities from Kakamega Forest, Kenya - Cu122 P4 (SPAdes) (version 2) | ecosystem: Host-associated > Arthropoda: Insects > Digestive system >...
GGGGGGGGGGGGGTGCTCTCCCATGTATTTCACTTAAAAATTTCTGACACAAAAAGAATTAGTATTGTTTCAGTTTCAGAACGTATCACCACATTCTGAAAGCTCTTTCTAAGAAGCAGACAAAGGACTTTATTACAATATATTCTTTGTGCTTGCCAGTTAGTGCAGGTTTGAGTGCAAGTGCAGAATCAGTGAAGCGTCCAAGCGTCCGTCGTTCTTCTAGTCGGAGTGACAAGTCACGCCACCTTCCTCACCGTAGTTCAAGCAGGCGTAAGAATAAAGAGAATGGTGCCAAGCAGACTCAGTCATTAGTATCTCAGCCACCAGGTGTAATCACTCAGTCCCAGCGTAATGGTAGTGATGAGAAGAAATCTTCCCAACTGGAGGAAGGAAGGGGAGGCAAGAAAGCTGTTGTAAGTGGAGGTGATGATGGAAGAGGGGTGGTGATGGGAGTGACTCCACAGGATTGTACAGAGATGGATGTGCAAACATTTCATGTCACGCTTACATATAAACCGAGAATTTGAGTGTATGATATTACCCCTTTTCCCATATGCAGGCCTTGACAGCATGCGGCATGTAGTATTAGAATGCAGTCTTTAGAGGTGGTCCGTGTGTAAGATTGCCCGTGTTGTGAATTAAGTGGCTCTCATGTGCAACAAAACACTACTACATGCAGGCTGTCTTATGATCTTATAAGTAATTTAATATATCCTAAGTGTATCATTCGAGGTGTCCCTTGCAAATGGGAAGCAGTTCATATCTGTCTTAGGTTAGTCGTTTTAACATTTCAGAGTTACTTCTTATTGCAATGAATAGTGTACCTGTGCCATGGTCTGACTGCATGCTGTGAACAGCAGTATAGTCATCAGTTTTCTTCCTCCCTACCCAGTTTAAATTTTGGCCACTACATTGGGTGTCTTGGCTGTGGTTATGCTTTGCCCAGTCACCCATCAGATAGTTTCTTACAGCTGACGGCTGCATTCCACATCCTTCCTAATCCATCATTCGTAGTAACTTTTAAAGCAGTGTAATCTGTGCAGTTGACAAACACAGATTGAAAACAGGTTAAATTTTCGGGGAATGCTTGCAACCAATCATTTTAAAACCTTTTATCTGCCCATCTGCTATCAAAAAACATAAAGACTAAAATATACTGAACACTAATTTTAGTTAGTTTTGTATGAACTTGAAATATGGTCTCTTATATTAAGGGACAGACATTGACTGGGTAATCATACTTGACGAATAAAGATAAAACAGGAGAGTATCCTGTGGCTAAATTTAAGTGAAGCATTTTAAGAATTTCTGCCAAATTTTTTATTCCATTTCTTTGTACCCTAAGCCACCTCTAAGTGACTAGCTGCAATCTCAACTCATTCTCTTTGATATTAGTATTACGTCCAGTGGAACATGTGTGAGTAACCTAGAAGCATTAATTTGCATCACTTGTCAACTTTTTTGTACACACTGTTTTGTGTATCCTCTTAAAATATTGTTTGCACCTTTCCACTTGAGTTTATTGACACTGTTAGCATCTATTGTTTGGATTTACCGTATTTGCGTTGATGAAGCATTACTTGTGGCCAGGCTGTAAAATAAGTGGTGAGATCAAATGGTTTCTAGAAATGCTGAAAGCTATTGAAAAATACTGTGGTTGCCAGATCTCACTTCACATTGCGTGCTAAAATGGTGGAAGCCTTTAGAATGTTACATTTTTGTTTGTTATGAATTTTTTTCAGCACTTGTGTCTTAATAAGCTATTTGCTTTGCACCTCCCCCCTCTTGACCCTGCCCAAAAAGAATGGAAGCAAATGGGGCAATGCAAGTGGATCAAATCCTCATGGGGTTTAAATATAATAATGTTTACTGAAGAACATAAATGACTAGATATATATTTGAAAATACAAGATCATAAATATACACACAATATGGCTGATTTGACTAGCTCTTACTCCTCTGAAAACATAGCTCACAAAACAAACACAAATCTGGGTGACATTGTCTTAAATAAACATAAAGACAAAAGAAACTCATTGATGCGGTGAAATAACACTACTGACACAACTAACCTTTATTATTCTTTAACATAGCTACATGTTTCGACCTTGTACAGTCAACATCAGGCTTACAGTAGAACATTTAAATGATATAAAAGTTCCAAATACTAGAAATGAGATCTTGTTTTTAAAAACTGTATATCATATTTCTCATGCAGTTTAAAATGTATGTTAAAATTGGATTAGAACAGATAAAAAGATTAAAAAAACTAGAAAGCAATATGACAGCATGGTCTACAGGACAACCTGGTCACTCTGTTGTTGTTCTGTGGTATTCAGGATACTGTGTCGTATTCCATGCAATTTTCTAACCTCGTCCCCACGGGGATGGAGTTAGTTCCCAAAACATCAGGAAACTTCACATCCTGACATGGCTGTCTGCCCCCAAAAATTTCATTGAATTCTTTCACCATGAAAGCTTCAAGACTTATACCGTGCAGTATGTTCAGTACTCGGAGGTGTATGGTATGGTATGGCATGTGTATGTGAATGTAACTTTGACTCTGGAAGATGGACATTTTGTTTCTGAGTTGGTATGATTCAGAACTTACCAATGTGAAAGATGCTAGACTGTTCTACTTTATGCTTAAAAGCATAATAGACATTGAAAATGTGGGATTATGTGTTTACGTACTTCCACTTCACCATGAAAACCACTTTTGAAGCATATGGACAACTTGCTATATACATTGTCCTCTTTTAAACCGCATTACTCTATTATATTAGTAAAATGAGATTAGAAATTGTATGTTAATTTCGCAAATTTTAACTTAAAATTTTTGGGTAATAAGAGTACTCATTTAAAAGGAATAATTTTCCAAACATAATAAATTTTCATTCTGTATTTTTTATTATAAGCCTGTATATTTTCTCATTTTCATATATACCTACAGTGGAGCCCCATTTAATGTTACCGAATTGCATACATACATACATACATACACGCACATGCGCGTGCACATACATATGCAAGTAATATGTATGTACGTAAGTATGTGTGTGTCGGCAACAGACTGAACCGTATGAAAGCAATTTTCTGTTTGGTTTGACATAACCTCCATGTTAGACTTTTCTGTATTTGAGGTCTAAACAGCTTTTGACTACCAGATAAATCTTAAAGTGGGATCTGCTTTAGGATGCATGATATATAACTTTAGTTTGTGTGTATCTGCAGTCCCTCTTCGACTTATGAAACATGTAAATATTTGAGAGGCAAAACGCATAACCGTACAAAACCCAAAAAATATGAAATAAAATTCATCATGGTTTGCCGGTGTTGCATGTCAACAAGAATTATTTCATGCTACATGCAGTCACAGCCCAGTGCTGAGCACATTATCCCATGTTTGATTTCAGAGTTCATCGTACATTATCTTCCTCATGTCATTCCATTAAAATAACCTAGGCAGTTGATACTCATCAGTAAATAACCAGGCACCAGTTTCCGTGGTTTGTTTATAGTTTTCATTGAATATAGGATGTAAGTATCAGAATTTCATTTCTCAGTCAGTGAGTTTGGCAGAATTTATGTATTAGAATAATCCTTTCCGTATTAGGCTGCTTCATCTGTGGTTAATCCAAAACAGAATCCCATTACTGGTGCATGTATGTATATTATTACACAGAAGTTGTTGATTTGATAGAAACTAAATTTTTATTTAGATATACCATAAGTGGTAAAATGACATTGCCAGTAGCAGTAACGTGGAACTTCAGTTTACGGTCCCTAAAATTGTATTCATTTTAGTTGTGTGTCCTTGCTTGAAAACACCTGTTTCACTGGCCATCAGAATGTCAGCTGGAGGCAGCAGTGTTTCAGATTCTATCTAATATTGTAATATATCTAGCTAATGCATATTTGGAGTTGTTGTGTGCATATGTTATTTGACCACTGGAGAGTGAATACTGAAGTGCAGTACTGTCTTCAGTGTTTTGCCCACTGTATTCTTTAAACCCCTTGACAGTGTGTTTTACAGTTTCAGATACATAGTTACAAAGAAAAAGTAGTTGGTTTTCAAGATGCCAAAATATATGCAAGAGAATTCATGTATTATATATAAGAAAACAGCTGTACTTCATAATTTTATACGATAAAAGTTTTGCCAAATGAGATAACAGCAATTTGGAATTTGTGGGTCAATAAGATGTAGTTTATCCTTCAACATAGGCAGTTAGGCTCCACATTGTTGTCAGTTTATTGTAATTGGTCTGTGACATTTCATTTCAGTGTCACTGTTTATCCAACATGTGGCTGATATTTGCTTTTAAGAGACATGCTTGTCAAATGTGAGTCAAGAATAAGTGAGCAGAGTTTATATATTTTATGAAGTTCCATGCAGTTGAAAGTGTGTTTCACACATGAGTAGTGCTGCTGTTGGTATTTTAACAGACAAGCACATGCTTTGTTTATAAATAGCACTTATCTTTTTGGTAAGAAATGTAGTTGTGTGTTGAAGGCTTATTTTATTCACATTATTATAGAAAAATTACAAAATATGCATTGTGTTATATGTTCATAACACAGTACTTTGTTTCCTTTCGTGTGTTTGAACAGTTTGAATTACAGGATACATTTAGGAGACTAAATTTGGTTATGAAAGAGAGAGATTAACTGGCAGGTGGATTGTTCATGATGGCTGCAGTTTTTCCATGTCATTAAGTCAAACTGGCTGTACGGTTTGATTGCTGTAGTAAAATTGCATGGGCAATTTTTGTGGGGAAACCAAGAAACTGAGTTTTTTAAAGGTGGAAGTACAGTTGAAGAGGCAACCTGAGACTTAGATGTGTAGTTCAGCTAGCTTGATGTCTGAACTCTTAGGTTAGAGCAGTATTGCATATGATAAGGGCCAAACACATGGGAAGCTGCTGGTTATCATTGACAAATCATCAATCCAGTTAACAAGTATAGGTGGATTCTAAAAACTAAATACATGCCGTGTGTGCAGCCAGAACAATTATAGCCATGTTGCAAAACTTGCATACATTTTTAAAATATCATTCCATTGAAAAGAGAGAGGCGAAACAGATGGACATCGATATTGTGTATCATCATCATCGTCATCATCAACTCCACCACCATCACCACCATTGTCATCTTTTTAATAATGATTATACTACTTTTTCTACTGTTAATGTAGGAAGTTTTTTCAGGTTGAAAATGGGTGTAGTATGTGTGTTGTGTATGCTTGTTTGTGTGTGTTTGTGTGCGCACGTGCATGCACATGCACACATGTTACGGAGTTATTAAAATTATACATATGGAAATGTGAGTAAATGGCAGCTTTTCACTGTACAAGTGTTGCGATTTGCAAAGGTTAATCAGTGCTGAAGTTCTTGAATAAAATTTGAAGTTAAATGCATTCCATATGGTGAATGCATCTGGTCATAGTTCTTTTGCCATTGTAACAGTTTCTGATAATTGAATTTACTCCTGATGTAACTTACTCAGAATACTTTGCAATCATGATTGCCGTAAAATTGCCCTTTCTGTCAACTGAAAGGTGTTTTATACCCCCAAATTAATGTATACATTAGCCATGTTAAGATTTACTCATGAACATTGTGTCAGCCTGCACACAGCCAGTGTCATGATGGAAGACAGTAACCTAAACAAGAGTGAAATATGCATATTTTAAATATCTGTTGGGCATTACTGATGGTTAGATTGGCATATAAAATTTCGTAACATCAGGTCATACAAAATTCTATATCCCAGAAACATAGAAAATTGACATTGTTGAGGGTACTGACTTCTTTCTTAGCTTTTCCATTTAGAATATGCAAGTTGAAGATGGGCCTTAATTTAGATAAAGCAAAAGCAGTTGTTAGACAAAATATTCCAGAGTAAAATAGTGCATCCAGCTCGTGGACCAACATGTCTTTGAGACAGTGTGTGAGATATGTTCTATATATGTAGCCCTGTATTTGCTACATTCCTGATTAAGATGAATCTAATTATTATCTAATTTGGTGCAGTCGCCAACTCAGTACTAACTTTCTGTCAGCTGGTACAAGCTGGGTGACAGGTCTGTAATTCAGTATATACAAATGGTTATAGCATGTGATTTCTATTAATATTATTGGTTTGCATGACTCCAAGAAGAGAGATTAACAGGAAATCGAATCAAGTTTAAACTTACTTTCGGATAGTGCGGTAAACTGGACAACTTTCTTGCAAATTCAGTACTTCATTGTTGCTTATAAACGACTGCAGATGCCTCATTTTGACGTTCATTTTCAAAAAATTATTGTAAACCATTGCTATTTTGGATTTTGTCATGTGACATGAGAGTGCTTATTTTTAACTGTAGTGCATCAGAGTTCCCTAAAAGGCCTCTCATGAGATAATCCATATTGCTCCTTTGAATTGGTCTTTAAAAATTTTAAACGTGTTTATAATGACAAAAATATCTAATATTGAGGTAGTGTTCTTGTATTTATTGTGACAAATGCATGGGAAGATCAGAAAGTGTCCAGAACTCAGAGGTCATTTTAGTATAGAAGGATACCTATCACAATTGACTGAGTCATCCTCAAGTACTGCATGTTAGCACAAGTTCACTTGCTTTGTAGGTCCTGACATTCCTGGACTTACCTCAGGAAGCCCACTTTTGGTATGGCTGTGGGAGCTAGTTTTGTGTTCTGTTAATGGTTGAACTTCAGTTCTTCACTAGAAACTGCTTCCCTGCAGGGTAGATGAGAATGACAAGGCACATTATCATGGCACAGGGTCCACTTATTTCCCAATTGTTATGCTGCACAGATAATGCACAGTCTGATCCTGCCAACACCACTTCCTGCACTTTAACTGGGAGCACAGTTGCTTTTGCATGACTGACTTCCAGGAAATTATTAATGCATGGAACATGTCAAACTGAATTCCAGGAACTTTTTTTTCCCCACACATGATTGTGAAGTACTTGTTTCTCTGCTTTCTGTGGCATGGAAACAGTACAGCTACTTACTTTAGAGTCGGTATGATTATCTAAATAACTTACAGAAGAACTCTGTATCTAGCCTAGTTTATACTTCAAGGAGTGGGATTCTCAAATTTTATAATTTTAACCTACTCTGTTGAAGCTTTTGCAAAAGTAACTATGTCCAGATGTGTGCATTCTGTTTATTTGTGCATAATGCAGTGGGCCACAATGTGTACCAGTTTTTCACCAGTGTCATGTTATCATTATATTTAAATGGCTGGGACAAAGTTCTGCTCTCTGAATGTGAAATTCGCTGAAGGATCCTAAAGATATATGTGAAGAGCAGAACACAATGATATGGCACTGTGTTGAAGTCAATTTTAAGTGGAGGTAACATGGCCAAACATAACCCCTATGGTCTGTTTTAATTTCATATGTCTTCAGTGAATCCTAACTCAGACAGGCACAGCTCAGAGGTGTTAAAATTAAAGACTGGCATTGGTGACAGATTTGGATCAGACTGTACAACACTAAAAGTACATGAGGCTCGTTACATCTTGCACCACTTCTAGTGTCCCTGGGTAAGTCTGTTCTTTCTTCTTGTACATTACTACACATGATCCAGTGTGAGATAGTTGTTAACATTAATACTCTGATACCACACAGTAGGGACGTACGTGGTGGCACAGTTGGTTGAGGCACTGCGCTACAAACCAGAAGGTCGTGGGTTCGATTGGAATTTTTCATTGACATAATCCTTCCAGCCGCACTGTGGCCCTGGGGTTGACTCAGCCTGTAACAGAAATGAGTACCAGGAATATTTCCTGGGGGGTAAAGGCGGCCAATGTGTAGGGCTGACAACCCTGCCGCCTTGTGCCGATTGTCTTGAAATCTGGGACCCTCAACCTCCTGGAACCCTCAGGGCCTGTCCAGGCCTGTAATGGGATTGCTTTACCTTTACTACACAATAGAGTCCCTTGTGATAAGCTAATAGTTCCTGAACTATTTGGGTAAAGGAAAAAGACCACTCAGAAGACATGTGTGTAGGTGGGTGATCATATCAAAATATGATGATCATCATCATCCTTTCCAGTAATAGGCCTAGTGGCCTTTTAAAGTCTCGTGCCATCTCTTTGGAGGTCTTCCTCTTGAACATCTTCCTTTGGGGATGTAGCGAAGCATCTGTCTCGGTAGTCTGGAACATTGCATTAGATTTATATGCTGCAGCCAATTTCTTCTGTATTGTTGTAGGTATATGCTGGTATGGGTGTTGTTTTAAGTTTGTCTTGTTATTAATTCATTCCTTTTGTGGTCCAAAAGTCTATACCCAGCAGTTTTTGTCAAAAATTTCATTTTGGCTGATGTAAGGCACCATTTGTCCTGCTTTCTGTTGGTCCAAGCTTCGCTGCCAGAACTAAGTACAGGTCTTGCCAGAAATTTGTAAGCATTCATTCACATGTGTTTTTGAACTTTAGCAGCTTTGAATACTTAGTTAATGCTGTATTATAATTTTGAATTCATATCTGCATATCACTCTCTTCTAAGTAAGACAAGTTGTAGCCCATGTATTTAAAAGAATGAACTTTCTCTAATGTTGAATTTCCTATGAATATTTTGCTTGGTACTGGTGTTTTACCTCGAAAGGCCATAGTTTTTGTTTCAGTAGTTGATAGTTCCGTATTAAAGTTAATTACAATAAGATCAAGGTGATGTACTGAATATTGTAATTCATCTTCTCTATTGGCAAAGAGGACGTGGTCATCTGCATCTAGTAGGATGTCCAGGATGTTGTTATTTTTTTGAGTATGTTGTTTCTGTGTAGCGTCTGATGATGAAATTAATATAAATATTAAATAGTACTGGTGATAGAGGGAGCCCTTATCAGACGCTACAGCCTATTTGTTTCCATTCTCAAAATTCCTACCATATTTTGACTGATAATTGAGTTGTTTTTGTATAATTTGTATACTGCAAATATTATTTGATTTAGGGTTTCATCTTCAACCAAAATTTCAAAAAGATTTTCTTCTGTCAACTCAATCAAATGCTTTTTTTATAATCAACAAATGCTGTGTGTTTTTCAATGAAAAGTTTTTAAGTATAACCATCAGCCCAAGATCTGCCCTTGTGAAAAATCATTCTGTTGTTGACCAAGTATGTCCCTGTAATGAGCTTCTAGTTTGCCCTTTATGATTCTTGTGAAAGTTTTATATTCAGTATTCAGAAGACATATACCCCTATAATTTTCACAGTCTTTAAGATCCCTCTTTTTAGAAGTTGGTATGACAATAGCTTTTTGCTGTGACTTTGGTGGGCCTGCTTCTTCCCATATCGTGTTGAATAAATTAGGGAATCTTAGTTTAAAACTTTTGTCTGCATGTTTCAAAGGTTCAACATTAATTCCATCTTTACCAGTGCCTTGTTATTTCTGCAAGCCAGAAATGCTGTCTTCAAATCTTCTTCAGAAATGTTTTGAAAACATTGTTTTCTGTTGGAAGTGTATCTAAACCATCATTATGGCGTGACAGTTAATTCTGAAAATACTGTGTAGCCATGTTTGTTAATTACATTTATTCCTGAATTTTCTTTTCATTTTTGGTTTGAATTTCATAAAATTTTTGTGAGTTCTTGGATTCAGTTTTGTTAAATGTCTTTCCAAATTTGAAACAAAACAATCCCAGCCTTATCTGTGTTTCTTTCTTGTTTCTCTTTTGGCTATCATGTTTTTCCTGTTGTACTCTGTCTTGTCTTCATGTGATCTGGTTGCAGTATATCTTTTAACAGCATTTCGTTTATCATCAATAATTTTGTCTATTTCCTCATCCCAAAGTCTCAGTCCCCTCTTCCTGTGCCATTTTTTCTTCTTTCTTAAACTTTCAAGGGCTATCTGTTTGAATATTTTACGTGTATTCAACCATTTTTGTTGTGTTGAATTCCCAGTTTCTAAATTTTGTGTAATGGTTTTCTCTCTTTGTTAAAATAACCATCTAATGATTGCATCTTTCAAAATACCTGCTTTAAAATTTTCTTTTTGTGTCATCTTTCCTTGTGCCTTACTTCTTAGCCATCTTGGAGGAAACTGCCTGGTTGAAATGAACAAAAAAAATAGTCTGTTTCCAATTCAGAACATCTAAAAACTCTAGTGTCAAGAACACATTTTGTCAATTTATTGATTACTATTATGTCACCTATTATAGATTGGTTTTTTTTGGGCTGCCCAATTGTGTTTATTACACTCTTTATGCTGGAAACACATGTTTATGATTTTGAGGTTGTTTTATAATGCATAATCTATTAGTCTCTTGCTGTTTCTCTTAACTGTCTCTTCATCATGTGTGCCAAGAGCAGATTGTATTTTCTTAATACCAACCCTGGCATTCAGGTTGCCCATTATCACTAAGTAATCAGGTATTTGAACCTTGTTCGTGATTTCTTGTAGCCTGGAGTAAACTAATTCGTTACCTTCCTCATCACCTTTCTCAGGTGCATATACTGCAAGTACTGAGAGATAACCGCATTCTGTTTTTATTCTAGTTTGAATAAAACTTTCTTTCCACACAGTATAGTTACCTCTTTTCTTCTTTAGTCATCCGTGTATCATCAAAGCTATTCCTGTCATTGCTGTCTTGTTACGGCCTACACCACAATAAATTTGGATATTATTGTTAATTATTCTTGTTTCTTTTAATTTTTTCTTCATTTCAGTTATGGCAGCAATTTTTATGAATTTTTAGCTTCGCAGCTGATACAGTTCTTTGTCTTTATGTCCACTTCCTTCAATGTTTCAAGTGCCTATAGTAAAACGATGTTTCCATTTCCAACTCTTGTAGTCCTTACGCATGGTAAGGTCATCAATATTCGCATCTGTCTGGCTTCTTTCCTTTACAGACTTGAAACCACATTACTGTATTGTCCTACAAATTGTTTCCTGGCCAAGCTGTAGTAAGTCCAGTGGTAGGATTGCCACTTATAGCCTCTGGACTGGCCTTCAGTGATTTTTATCTCTGGTCAATTGGCATTTCCTTCAATCCAGACAGAACGGTTATGCTGCAGTGACTGAGTCTCTAGAGCCGTGTTTGTTAAAACAGGTTGCACCATGAGAAGATGGGGATGGGATTTGGGTAGGAGAGGCTGTTGGTTGCACATTACTGCCCCTCGCCACCCCATACAAAATTGTTTCTTAAAGAAATATGATAGAGTGTGGACTGGATTAATATGATGTATGATAGGAACCAGTAGATGACTGTGGTGAACACTTAATGCATCTTGGGCTACCATTATATGATGAATTTCCTAGATAGCTGAGTGAGTGTCTGTTGCCTCATCAAGAGCAACTCCACTCCCTGGGGTAAGGTGCAAGGTGTAATGAGGGGGGGAGGCTTACCTGATAATTTTGTCTTTTGGAAATAGAAATACTGAAATATTATGAGTTGAAATAATTTATATGTGAACACTGCTATGTAGTGATAGATGCCTGGGGTCATTGATGTGTTGTGTTCCTATGTAGGGTTCAGGCAAATTCATAACAAGCAGGTACTGCGAAGAATGAGTCATTTGATATACTTGAATAATGTCATTGCATTGCAGGGTAATCAGATAGTATATCTCAGAATGTTGTAATGTATGCAGATTAGTATGTGTTTGTGAATACAGTATTGCTCTATTTGTTAATTTAATCTTTATCAGATGGATTTAAATGCCAGTTGTATCTCACATTGACCTGAGTTTTGCTGTTTTAGTGTGGACATTTAAATTGCTTCTGAGCAAACACACAGAGACCAGCATGTAGCATTATGCCAGTACCTTTTAGGGACCAGTGTATGGCCTTGTAGGATGATAAGGGTTAATATTTCCTGCTTCAAATAAATTTGTTTTTATGCACAGTTGTCTGGGTATACAAGCTGTAAATTAAAGACATGGTTTTTTGGTTAAGAGAAGGTGAATGAGAAATGGGCTCTGTATAACTGAGGAGATGTCCAGCTTGTAAGTTAACTAAAAATTTAATAATATCATCAGAACTGAAAGAAATATTTCACATTTTATACTGATGGTATTGTGTCTGTACTGCTGAAACCCTTGGAAGTGTTTTCAATATTTCTAATTTCTGCACCCACAGAAATAGTGGTCCCCTCCAACAAACATCAGAAATGTTCATATGTAAGTGTATTTGTGAGCATGTTTGATCATGTATTAATATCAGTATTCCTTTGCAAATTGCAAGCTAAGTTAGTTGGGGAACTGGTAGAAATGCAGGGTGCAGTATTTCTGTGTTCATTTGGATTTATGTTCCTGATACTAGTATACTGTGATGTGTGTTAGTGGAACATTATGTGATTATTTTATTCCACAAAAATTCCTTGAAAGAACCTGCATATTCTGTGCCAATCTGAGTGAAATCCCTGAATGTAAGACTGATGACTAGCAGGAAAAAACCAAAGTAATGTATAGAAAACATGCTTCAGTGTCACTCATCCATCACAGGTTGAACCTATGCACGTGCAATGAGAATCTGGCATCTTAACAGCCTGGTGACACTGCCACCACTTCTGTGTATGGTTCACAACTATTTCAGGTCAATACTTTAAAGATGCTGGAAGGAACAAGCTGGCCCTTACTGATATCTAAATTTCTGTTTCATTAAGAGCCAGTGTCAGTTTTTAAGAAGGAAAAGTCCATATGGCTTCATACATCACAAGTATTTGTGCATATAATGTAAGAAGAAGTGTAATAATTCTGGCTGCTAATGATTTCTCATAATTCTGTGTTTTACAGTTTGTTCACCTGCTTTTGTCTGTTTCTTCTCCCCATACAGCCATAATGATTCTTTTGTGTCCTTGGCTCACTGCATTGTGTACAGATGAATTGGAATATTCATTAAGGTGGCATATTGGCCCTCCACTATCTGATACAGTTCTTGGAACTATGCAAGAAACAATTAGCTCTCTTGAAAGTATTCAGAATGGCTATGGATATGCATAAATATTGAGATAAGAGGTAAATGCATAGTTATGGCGACGCTGAACGCTGATAACACCAACAAACTGTTAGTACAGTTTATTGCTATAGATATACCCTATACTCCCAAACACTTTACCAAAAAGGAACATATAATGATTAGAGGTTTTGGTATTCTAATTTTTGTGATTTTTCCACTATATTGTCACTTGTGCAGTTTTGTCACTTTTTATAATACACATTTACATGTACATAAATATACATATACATACATATATATATATATATATATTTTTGCATGGTACTACACGCGTCTAAGCACCAAAGAATTTTAATTAACAGGAGTGGAATTTATGTGATCTTTAATTAAAACAGTATTGATTTTATTATTTCTTGTTCCCATGTAAGGCATTCAGTAATTGTTATTAGAAAAGATATTTTTGTTGTTATTATTATCCTTATTTAATTTTATTCTCTATTTTTATCACTTAAGTCACTGCAAATGACATCACAGGAACTAAATTCCAGAACGGTATTGTTTCTTTTGTCCATGTGAAGGTTTGTTATTTGTGTTGTGTACATGTATGTATAATATGCATGTGTGCATGTATCATACATGTACATTCATGTGTCATTTGTGTACATGCATGTTTCATATGTATACATGCGTGTATCATATGTTCTGTGAAGGAAAAGATGTAGAAGTTGTTCTTGTCATGTCTCATTCAGTACAAAATAAATTATCAGTATGAACTTAATACTTTTACTTATCTGTTACACTTAAGTCAGATTTGTAAAAGAATTGTGCGTAATCTCAACCTCCACTGTGAATGCTTCAGTCATCATTCACAAGATAAAATATTCTGTGTTACAAAAACAGTTCTTTCATGTCCACAGAAACAAGTGGATGCCAAATTATACCTGTTGTTATGGCCAAAATTGAAGTGAACATCCCAGCTGGTTGTCAGTCATTGAAATAATTTTACTTATTCAAATAGCAGACTACATTTATTTACTGCTGTTTTCAGCAGAACACAAGCGTGTTGAATGAAAGTGTACAGGTTATTTGTTTGTGTAGTAATTGTTTATAATAAAAAAAGCAAATGTACATCAAAGACTGGTGTGTGCTGCACTACATACTAAGTGCTGTGTTCAGCAGCCAATTGAAAGTCAACACATCCACTGCCAGACCCATCGAAACTCTTGTTTCTGAATGCATTTATGTGGCTCATAGAAAAAGGGAGTTTGTCCCTGTCCATGCCTTGAAGGCATACAGGGGAGTAGAGATACAGCTGCACTCATTCTTAACCTTGGCACTTGTTGGACATGAGTGGTCAGCTTCATGTCCCACTCACTTTACCTTGGGGGAAATAACCTGAGTCCCATTCTGTAGGAGGTTGTATTGTCCCTGGAGAAAGTGTGGGTGATTCTGAAGAAGAGAAAATCTCTTCCCCTGCCTGGATTCAAACCCCAGACCGTCCAGCCTTTGGTTACTCACTGTACCAACTATACTGCCTTGGTTTCTGTGACTTGCATAGGAATTCTATAATTCTGGAATGTAAAAGTGATGCAAGGCTATCCAAAGCAGTTTGCAGAGTGATGTGCAAGGGCAGGCATAAAATTATTGTTAATATTTTGTAGTTATCTTATTTAAGACACTGAATTCTTGTTTATGTAATGATATTGTCAGTGTATTTCCTCTGTGTTTCTTTGCATTCGTTCTTGCTTTATATCGATGTTGCATATTACTGTAACGTGAATATACGGGTACTAGTGATGGATCATTGTGGCAAATACTATGGGAATCTGCAAACAAATTGATAATGCCATCTGTTATCAATGGTATTTTTGCTGTTTGTTGCCATTGCATTGATGTAATCATTTATTCCTCAAAACTGGGCTGGTCTTGTAGTTTATGTAGATATATCTCTGCACATTGATTAGATAATACATCTCCAGCCATTCATTCTGGCTTGCATTATTTCTTCAAGAAGCTAATAGTTGCTTAGCTAGTCAAATTCCCTACATGGAATGGAACCTGAAGGTTCATTTTTGTGTTCACAAGAAGCTGCTGCCAGTCCCCTGCCCTGAGCCAGTTAAATCCAGTTTACTATAACAGTCAGAGAATTTTTTGTATGAAGTTCACTGAGCACAAGTTGCTGAGAGTCTGTGTGACTTAAGTTTCATGTTATGGTAAATATTTTCCAATGCACGGTCCTCGGAATGTCAAAGTCAATTTTATTTTTTGGTAGCCATGAATTTTAATTCATGATGGTAGCAACCTACAAAATGTGAAACATAATGTAATTGTAAAAAGTGATATTGCATTTTAGCAAATGCAATTTAATATCTTTTTAATGTTTTATAAAGTATCGGCCTGATGATACCCCCCTAGGGTCAGAACATGTCACAATAAAAATTACCAAAAATAAAGTTGTATTACTGGTTTTCATTTACTAACTAACTGAGTGTTTGATTTTTGTTTGACCGTGCATCATCAATGTAGGTAAAGTAATACAGAAGAACCAACTAGATGCAACAGTAATTTATTGATCTTTCAGTTCAGCCCAACATGTTTCGGGCAATCTTTTGCCCATCATCAGGAGCGTGAGACTGAGATTTTTACAGCATATGGTAACCTGTTGTTGTGGTGGGCAGGGAGTTGGTGAGCGGCAGCGTGCCACACTG
>Ga0209628_10001382_pt1 | contig 15610 bp, 7 predicted proteins | sample TergutCu122P4_FD_187285 | JGI IMG/M metagenome (GOLD analysis project Ga0209628, IMG submission 187285) | Cubitermes ugandensis P4 segment gut microbial communities from Kakamega Forest, Kenya - Cu122 P4 (SPAdes) (version 2) | ecosystem: Host-associated > Arthropoda: Insects > Digestive system >...
CTTAAGGAATTGATCACGTACTAAAGAAATGATATATATATATATATATATATATATATACATACATATGTATATACATATGTGTATATGCATATGTATAAATTATGTCTATAAAAGAGTGTATTTATTCTTCTTAGCCACTAAACAGTTTTCGATCACATTTGATGTTAGAAGTATATACGGAGGAAGTTAAAGTAGTTATAATTCTCTAGTCTTGTATTATGGATGGGTCTAGTTTTAATCTTGCTTGAGGCGTAAGGTAATATGAATGGTTTATTTAATGATTCCACGCAGATATTCATGGAAAATACTGAGGTAACTACTTCAAGCAGCCCACGATCGGTTTCTTCTAATTTTTTTTTAATTTTTATTTAGGAGTAAAATTATATTCTTATATATTCTTGATTTCCATATTTTGTAATTATCAGTTACATGTTTGTTTTCCTATGTCGATGGGGCGTGGACTGGGGTGATCTGCTTCAGAATGGGGACAGATGGTGGACTCTTGTAAAAGCGGTAATGAACCTCTGGGTTAAATAAAATGCGAGGTACTTTTGGACTAGCTGAGTACTTGCTAGCTTCTCAGGAAGGACTCTGCTCCGTGGAGTTTTTTACCCATGTTGATGTGTGCGTGAAATGTCACGCACCTGTGTTTTACTGGTTACAGACATGCAAATCTACTACACTTTCGCATTATCTTTATCCTTAGATTAGATTTTGAAGATCGAAGGCATGTGACGTAACACACTTCTTTTTTATCGAAAACCGTAAAACCGTGTGACCATCTGGGCCTGTAGAAAACTTGTCTGCTCATAGCACTCCGTTTTACGTATAAGTATTCCAGAAAGTCCTCATACTGAGACTGCGCTGCCATCAGTAAAGATCAGAACGGGGAGGAAGAATGATAGAGATAAGTATTTTATTTATTGTTATTTAAGATAACATTATCACAAGCAGAAATTTGCTAGAGGCTATCTTTCTTACTCACTCGTCATTTCAACTCACTCATTAATAGCATAGATGTTAAGTTTTAATATACTTAATGAATTACAAAATTTACGGTCAAAGGAATTAAAGGAAACGTTTTAGAATAAACCTATTTTATTTTTTCAGGCAGTCAGTATTTAAATATTATTCAAATGTATAAACTTATTATTTTTATTTAATAATGCACCCAACAAATCTTAAGAAACGAAATACAGGGGGTATTTTATGTAGTTGGGTTTTTTTATAAATTTAAAAATTTACAAATAGAAAACGAAGACAAAACATGATTTCATGTGTTAAGGCTGAATGTTGGGGGTTAGAATTTTTTCTGCAAATTCTTGTGAATCTAGCAGGTCTGATGACAATAGACAATAGCGCAGTGGGCCAGAATCGCTTTATGCATTAAAATAAACGTTTGCCTAATAACTAAAATAGTATAAACATAAACGTCTTCGTATGCTTCAAAGCTGACATCTTCTCCTACAAATAGTTCAAGAAAAACTAGAAGATGAAAAATGGACATTAATGGATTGTTTTTTTAGTTTTCAGTATCGCATCGGCCCGCTTTGTGAACTGGTTAATGCTCAGTTTGACCATCGGGAATTCTTAACATCACTTTCAAGGGATCCGTAGTTTATGTGGCTTCAGTTTGATTTAATTGAAATGCAGATGTTGTATAACAGTATATCACCGTAAACCGGATGATGTTTATTACCAACATAAAACAATAATCTGTCTTCTGTATCCAGAGTTCTGAAGTGATGGAAGCAGTTAATGAGGAAACTCTGTATTTGATACAGAGTGCTCTGCTGTACCGGTTACAGTAACACGCCCTACCTTGGATGGTGATTTCCTACATACAGACTATCCGTTACCCATTAGAATCAATCACAACTGTTTTTATCTGTATTTTAACCTTCATTATGTGTTTTAAACTGTACATTATTTTTAAAATTTCATATTTTATATGTGTGCGTTGGTTCAAAAATTTCTGTAATATTTCAATATATATATATATATATATATATATATATCCTTCGTCATGCACCTCCCTGAAGATTGCCACATGAGAGGCCGAAACATGTAACAGGTATACAGTGTGCGTAATATACTTACGTACACCGAGGTGTATTTTTGTTTTGATATCATATCTAGTTAAGAGTTGTGTTTTTGGAATAATAATAATAATAATATGCTGGCACAACAGTCTTCAGAACGACTACAGATACGGCACAGGAAACATAAAATTATACCCAACAACAAACTACAAATAAAAACACATAAATATAATAAAACCAAATCACATTTGCAATTCTTGTTAAATAAAAGATGAAGAAAAATTGTGCCTGTTTGTGTTGTTAGTACTGTTCAATGCAGTTTACGCAAATACAAAAAATGCAGCACACTTACACGCCAAGCAAAAGTGAAGCAGGAACAAGGTGAGGTAGATGTGAGTGTTACCAACATAATTCAATTAAGGTCGATTCATTTCTTTATCAATACTCGAAAAATAGAAGGCATACTGGTTTCCGAGCGCAGAATTCGAAAATTACTACTGTAAAGTATGAAACGTTAATAAACAGAATAACATTACATGTACTTTATATTTTAAGTATAGAATAGTTGCAAAACTATATACCTCAGATACACGGTTTGTTTCAGTTATGTAATTGTAAATACCCTATATAAAATGTGATAAATATAGTAATATTAGTTAAATGCACGTAGATGTAAAAGAAGTACCATTTTTGCAGAACCTTGGTATTGTGCGGGTCCTTACTACTGAAGAGTAACGAAACTCGTCTTAGTAAAGAATTTTTGTTAAGGCGTGAAGTTGAGACCACCAGCCTTGACTGTCCTGTACTGCTTTGGAGTGGTTCGGGGAGGGGCTGTTGACGTGTATGCACTTCTGAAGTAAAAAATAGCCTAATGACGAAAGATATTTACATTTTGTTAAACAAATATTCCAGTTAATACTGCAAAATATGTCATTCTTCTTTCACTGCAATTGAGGAACTCTGAAGAAAAGTTTCGCCATTTTTACAAGGAAATATATTGGGCTCTCCTCTATCACAGTACTTCAATCTAACATCAGTAATAGGAGATATCTTTTATAAACTGTGTATCGCAGAGCGAAACCTGCAGCAGTAAATGTATAAAGGATCGGATTATAAATTAAATGCAATAATCGATTATTGTGTAGAATGTAATTACACAGTTTTTGATGAATGTATTTTTTTACTGCTTTGTGTACTTTATCTAAAATAACTTGTTGTGATATGGTCTGTAATACATTTTGATAAAGGAAACTGCGATGTTAAATAAATAGTAGATTTAGAAATGTGGACAACTAGCAGTGGAATGTGTAAGGGACTTATTCCTGCGAGAACAATTCTTACTCTTCGTCAAGGTTCTAATCCACTTGAAGAATACAACCTGCGGAATTCAGTTAGCGTACGAATACACACTGTTCCGCCTAACAAACATTTTATTGAATTTTCATCGCTACATGTTTCGTTCGAAAACGAACATCGTCAGGCCTTTGCTACAGAACTTCAAAAAACAAGGTAAAATGTTATCCTTGAGATCTCACAAATATTACAGAGTTTGTTTTTACAGTATAATTGTACTTGATAGTATCTCATGTAGATAATCGTTATATCGATCACTACAGATTCTTTCGGTTTCTTGGGATGCTAGTTCCTAAAAAGAAGGGTAGAATCCAAAAATTAAAACTTTTAATGGCTAGAAGTCCATATGTTGTTTCAAATAATTAGCTGACCACTTGTCTTGGTGGTTTTACTTCGATTTAAAGCAGGAAAGTCTTCTGTTTGTGTCCTTGAAATTTATTTTGTTATATTTATCGTCGGTTTCTATATTTATTACATTTAGACTTTACTAGGTATTGCATCATTATAATATTATTTATGCTTTTCCCGCTGTCAACATTTGTGCGCTGTGCGCTACCGATATTTTCTAGGCATGTGGAAACGTAATTAGCGTAATTAAAATCCCTAAGGTAAATCATCTGTGTAGCACAATTGAATATTACTCCGTAGGATATTCTCTATGTTTTTCCTTCTCTCCTTCATACAGCACTACAGTTCATTGTATGGCCGATAAGTGTTAGCCTTAGTGTATGCGACAGGCACTAGAAATCTTCTGCCTTTTCTTAAAACGATTTTGGTAAAAGACGAATAAAATACACGATGTTGAATTTAAGAGTTGGAGGACTGGAATAAAGAAGAGCCAAGTTGTCAAAGTTTGAAGCAAAGGGAGATATATAGCCCAACTTCATAACTTGAAAGGTTCGCAAGTCGACTGAAAGTTGTCTGTATTTTGGTAGTTTGGTTGGATGAAAATATGGACGTAAAAACAGCACAAGGAATGTACAAATAGTATCGAATTTCTGAATTGTGGGATGTCCTTGACAGAACTGATGTGGAATGCAACCACATGTCAATAAATAGATGCCTGTCTCTTAGAATAAACGATTGCTATATCGATGTATGAAATGACTGCATATAGCTAAGTTTATTCTGAGAAGCTTATTGTTGTTCAACGAGTTTGAAAATTGTAAAGGCTAGTGTTTTCACTGGTTCTTGTCTTGAAAGTTTTGAATCCGACCATTTATCTGAAACTACACCTTTAAAATCCATTTCAGCACTATTTACATAGTCTGAATTTTCTAATGTTTCTTCCCGTCATGTCATCCCAATGAAACACTACTGACACTTACAAACTTAAGCAATAATTGCGTTTCGGACGGTCCTACACAAGAGGAGTTGTACGCAGGTCGGAAGTGAATATATAAGTTGTCTATACTTGTAGGTGAAAGGCATTCCTGTTGAATTCCAAGATCCAACACACCGCAACCTGACTGGCGGAAGACCGTTTGTCTCACCGCCCAGCAGTACTCTTACGCCACCCTATTGTTATTAGACTTTCATTCGCCTAAACAAATTTTTCGCGAGTTTGAAAATGTTGTTTACACTGTTTTTCTTTTTTACAATTGCGTAATTTCGAAAATGCGTAACTAGATATTGCATAGGAGAGGGGAAGTTCACTATGTTTTGTCTTGTTCATATATAGATATTGCTGCTTATTTCATACACCTCGATTTAACTCACACTGACAATATTCGGTAAACCGTTCCAAATGTGCCGGTCTTCTTCACTACAGTGCTTTCATTCTTTCGTTGCATTTCCCTTCATTGTTTGAAATACTCTCCGCGGCTTTCTGTTCTCAGATACCCTTAACTTATGTTTCTGTTTTAATATAAGGGGACTAGGTTCTATGACCATAGACCTCATGGTTAAATTATATTTGAAAAAAGTACCCTGGAAATGTTTAGAGTAAGCGGCTCATAAATAATCATATATACACACATGGGCCCATGACTGAGCCAAATATAAGGAAATATAAGGAAATGTAAAAGCCACTTGTCAAACACGCGCTTAATTTTGTATCAAATTTGGCGTGTCGCACAAACAAATAACTCTTCTTCGTTTAATTGTCTTCGTCTAATGCACGATATACACATTGTTAAGATAATGCTTCTCAACATTTAATAGTTTTGTCCTACGCTATTTTTCCATGAATATGAGATGATTTTATCAGTTAGCGTCCTTGCAGATTTTATGTATTTTGTGGCGCATTTTGCTTCGATTTTAACTCTGTAACAACAAAGAATTAAATCCACTGTTCTACACTCCTTATGGTTCATATTTCTTCCGTATAAGGCAAGCCCAATAATATTGAAACTTTAAATATATACATGCTATAAACTTTCACTACCACCAAATTTTGCCTCCAGTAAAGCTGTTGCAGTTTCAGTTCAGAATAAAAGAATAAATTATTAATAAAACAAATTAGTTGTTTTACAACATAGCTACATATTTCGGTTTTATAGAATGGAGCCATTATCAGGCTGTACGTAAAAAAATACATATGTAGAACAAAAATGTTACCAAAGAGTGTCTTAAGATCTCAGAACTTACTATGATTTTTCAGAAATGTAATCTGTTCAGAATGGCCATTAACGAACATTTTTAATTGTATTATTTAGCCTTATATTGTAGCTAAATATTCTGCGTGTGCTTTGGAAGTTCTCAAGCAACAATACTTGAGCGTTTATGTTTTACCTAAATATAATCATCCATTCCGTCCCAAATTTCTGAATGATTGGTATAAGAAACACCTTTCTCCCTTAAGCAGTTTATGAAACTGCCGTATGATCTTTCGTGCTAAGTAATCATCCATTAGTGAAACGTTGGTGTTGAGGTCCTTTTTGTGCGATGCTTTTTGTCTGATGTTTTTTGTGCGATGCTTTTTCCCTTCTGCTGTACTCCTTCCTAAGGTTATTATAAAACAAAATATTACAATAAAGATAATAAGTTCAAAATATTGTATTTAAGGCACTACCAAAAAACGTTATTTTTTCCTTTAAAATATAAGGTTTGGTTCACATTAACTTTACTTGTGTCTTTTACCTAATTATGAAATAATCCTAACTTATTTAAAATTAAACAATTTAAAGTGTACCTCAGTGTATTATCAAAACCATTCTTAAATGAAGACTCGAAAGCTGGATTTGTTTGTACATATACACATTGGGCTGGTCTTCCACGTCAAATCATCATCATAAGCCAGCACTTTCTCATAGGGATGTTGAGGCCCTTTTAAGACATTTTTGTTGTACGAAACGACAAATGTGATTCGTCACAATAAATCGCTCACTTTGCGTCGAGCACAACTAATTCTTTATTTTGTATAACTACATGTTTAGGTCGTTTTCGACCATCATCGCGCTATCAATACACTTTTGCGAAGTAAGGTTAAAAATGCATGACAATTGTATATACACGCTGTGGGATTCCACAATTTCACGAGGAATATTACAATACATAATTTATTAAATGGTAAAAAAAACTGTAAAAAACTGGCAGTAGGCTATTAGGTAGTTGTATACAAAACTCATAATTTTAAAAAAACACCTACTAGTATAATACAAGGATGTACTGTTTTTTTAAATCTGTGCTATTTTGTATTGAAATATTTTTTGGAAACAGAAGGTTACACTAACGAGCCCTGCACACATCATTCGTAAATTTCTGGGGAAAATAGCTTTGATCTCTTATTGAGATCTGGACATGCTAGCAGACCGCCACTGACTTAACTAACAGGCAAGAATAAATTTAAAAATATAATAATATAATACTTTTGCTTTTAATATTTAAATATCGACACTATATTTCCTCTCTTCTTTAGGAAAAAGTTTTTTCATATTGTGTTTCAATAATTTTTCTCTAAATATTCACCAGTGGCCTACGTCGAATTTATTCCTCTACAGATATTGTCGCCCCAGCTCCGTAGCATTAGCTTTATATATACTTTATATATACAGACTGGAGTGATATAAATATAACATTTCAATAGAATGTTTGTCCGTTATGCCAGTGCAAGGGCTATGTGTAGTAACAGTTAAGCCTTTATAAAACATTCAGGAAAATTTCATTTACGTAATTCGCAAATCCCACTTAACATGTTAACATCATATTTTCCAGCTCTTCACTCTTATTCTCAGAAAAAAACTTTTGGAGACGTCTGCAATATTTAGTACTTATAATACCACTCACACAACTGAACCGAAAACATTCATGAAAACGTATAAATGCTGTAAACGTTCTACTCTATGCTGAACGCCCATCAGTTTGATCTCCCAGAATCAGCTTTGTTTATATATTTGCATAGAGACTACAGTTCAGAATCCAGCTTTGCGACTGTGTAAGAAATGCGAGTTTCTGCGGTAACAGAGATGTCATAAATTATAAATCCGGGTTACTTTGATTCAAAAGAATATTAAGCCCCACGATGCTAACGTATTCATGATTGTGAAGTTATTATTTCATAGCCGTACACTTCTGGCTTTATCTCAGTCCCGAATTCATAACAAGTTAGGAAGTGTAAGGCAATGTCACAGTCAACTTTTAATAATTTTGAAAGTCTGAATATGACGGAACATAATATCTGAGTTTGATATAGTCTGTAACCTTTACCTGAAACATTTGTTGCTCAGCAGGCAATAAAGAGAATTATACTGCTGGAGATGTGCGCAGATACATATTTATGCTGCAAGATATGTGCGTAGGAACACATTCTGCTCAAAATATGCGGAGAAACACATTTATGCTGCTTGAAATGTGCGCAGAAGCATACTTATGCTTCTCGATATGTGCCCAGAAACACGTATATGCTGCTTGAGATGTGCGCAGGAGCACATGTGTGCTGCTCGAGATGTGCGCAAAAACACACATATGGTGTGAGATCCCGGGAGCTCTTATTAAAAAATTAAACATTTCAAGCGGCAAACAACTTTAAAAGTCCAAAGGCCATTATCACAACACTTCACACACACACAAGACATAGGAGTTGCGACACTTACATTCAGTTCATTAATATAATGCATTCTACAAGTATGCTAATCTGGCAATATGCCTTCTGTAACATGGAATAATCCTGTGTTTCTGTCTTTGGAAACGATACTGCATAACACACTTATATTACCTAAAATGTAATGGTTTTTTGGAGTTAAGATGGACACTTAGTTCACATTGACACTACTGTATCGTATAACACCAACAAACTAATTGTTTTAAAATAGTGTATTTATGTCTTTCTTGTAATCTTTTTCCTCTGGCTACAACGAATATTTAGTATGCTGCTTTCGAGATTTTTGCATGTAAGTGGGCATACAGTTCTTGTGGTGTGTGACCCTGCGTCCCTGGTTAAACGGTTCACAGCGTTTAGATTGATCGTAATTCTCTGGCCCTGAAGGTTCTATATATGTTTTCGGACATCATACCCTTAAAGAAGAAGGAAAAGCGGTCATTCGTAGAGTCGGGAACCACGTAACTAGTGAAGCACTTCTGTGTCCCACCAGAATAGGTTCCAAAACGTACAGTAAACGTAGCCTATTTGTAATTTACTTGGTGTACCACTGTGGTGCTGTCCGCCTAGTCTTGTATTTACAGTTACAATGTCTGTGGCCGCAGTATGGCGTACACACTTCACTTCCATTGCAATACAATTGTTGACTGCTACTTGGCTGTTCTTGTGTTGGTACTGGTGATCTTACAAACTTCCAGGGCGGCGACTGCGCCATTTCCTGTTTCATCCTCTCACTGTTGCGAACTGTTTATGTAGTCCACTGTGTTGTATGTTTGCTACTGATTCACTGCCTTTCCGAAAACATGATGTTAATAGGGCAAGTTACATTTGTGTTTTAAAATATCCAAAATATAGATATTATTCCGCTTGAAGTGGTTAAACGAATACGTTTTATACTAACTGCATGAAACAGAGTCCTTTTTTGAATACTGAGAGACTCCTTTCTCTTTCGCTTTAGCTTTCGGGACGTCCCTGTTCTAAATCCTGACCAAGTGACCGACTAGTCTAACATTTCACCGTTTTCACTCGGTGCATTCGGGCTGAATGTAGAATGGCATCTTTAAATGCAGCTATAACCACTTGCTTCCAAACATTTCATAATTTACAGCCTTCCTTTTACTGTACTTACATTCAGGGACTAAAAATGTCTTAATTTCAATGTCCAAAACCCAAAATAAAATTAATTTTAATAATAGTTTTTTTACAGTCATAACTCTAATTCTGTACACAATTTTACAAAATACACTACATGCACATAAAAAATATTTAGTATTATTGCTGAAAATGTATCATACTCTGGCGGGATAGCAGAAAACCCAAATAATTGCATTTTCACTGGCACCAAGGGCAATGTTGTAATTTTTTTTGTCGAAATCAAATTAAAGAGAGTTTTAGGACAATAAATAACAACACGAAATATTACATTTTATGTTTTCAGTGTTGGGAATTTGAACTGCAAAAACAGTTGTGATTTTGTGTTTTTCAGGCATTTAAAGGTGTAAATTTTAGCGAACATTTCATTTTAACAAATTTCATATTTTTGTATTGAACTTGATGATGGCTTTCTGTGTCCACCTGATAATTTAATATGCCTATATAATCTTCATGTTTGCACCGTGCATCAATAGCGTCTAAACACTTTTATTGTTCCAACTGATGCACAACATTAAAAAAACATATAATATTAAAACAATATAAAATTATAACACTCACTCCGACATGTTTCGGTTCACGCAGGAACCATCATTAGGGAGCAATCCTTTGCTTAACTAAAACTACAAAGCACGGTTTATTGTGCTCGTCGGTATAGACGCAGTCAATGTTATGGCGGCATATCAGCCTGTTGTGCGGGGGAACCCTTACGCCGACGAGCCCAATAAACCATACTTTGTAGTTTTAGCTAAGCAAAGGATTGCTCCCTGCTGATGGTTTCTGCGTGAACCGAAACATGTCGGAGCGAGTGTTATAATTTTATATTGTTTTAACATCATATGTTTTTTAATGTTGTGCATCAGTTGGAACAATAAAAGTGTTTAGATGTCTATATAAGTTCTCTTGTCTGGGATATACTGACACTTTATTCACTGTTTTTCAAACAACTGGCTGACAATATTTGTAATTAGTAAAGTCAAGTTTTGTTCATTTAACCAACAATAGATATATTTTAACGAAAGAAGTTACATAAAATCTCTGTTCGTATAACAAGTCAAGTTGTGCTGGCTTAGCAGAGAGGATTTCACCAAGTGCAGTGAGAGGATAGAACATTGTTGTGTCCGGGTTCATGTGTTGTTCGTGTCCTTATTTCTGTGACTTTGTAACCTAGTTCTTTAAATGCTGATCAGGCTGTTAATTAGCTGTCTGGTCCCATGGCTCTCTCGACGTGGCAGGGAGAAGTCCTAAGTGCTTACTCCCATCTCATTACTTACTTACTTACCCCATGGAGCAGAGTCCTTCTTGAGAAGCTAACCGGTTCTCAGTCAGTCAAGAATTTCCCCGCATTTTATGAATCCAGAAATTTCATTACCGCTTTTACAATTGCCCGCCACCTGACCCTTTCCTGAACCAGATCAACTTAGTCCATGCCTCGCATCCCACTACCTGAAGATACATCTTAATATTATCCTCCCATCTATGCCTGGATCTTCCAAGTGGTTCCTTTTCCTCAGGTTTCCCCACCAAAAACCTGTATACGCTTCTCCTCTTCCCATACGTGCTACATGCCCCACCCATCTCATTCTTCTCGATTTTATCACTCGAACAGTATTGGGTAAGGACAACAGATTATTAAGTTACTCGTAATTTGATCTTTTCCTGACCGTGCATCATAGTATAGACTTGTTTCAAGTTACCAAGTTAATGCACAATTACTTTATTCTATAACAATATATATGTTACACTATAATTTTCGACATGTTTCGAGCAGTACTATGCTCATCTTCAGGAGGTCAAATAGTATTATTACAGCATCTGGTATCGTCACTCTCTGTAAACGGCCGTACAGCACGCCGGTTGAGAGCGGAGTCCGCTCTCAACCGGCATACTTACAGGACTTACGGGAATTTGAGGGTTATAGGAAACGTGGCGGCTTCTGACATTAATACAAGTGCAACTAATTCTCTGTTCCTGCAGTAAATGTGTTAGTGTGTAAAAATTATGCTGTTTGAAGTGACACGCTAAGTATAATAGAAAATTAGTAGTTCTGTTAATAACATTCAAGTTATTATACTACTGAGTTTAAAAACGTGATATTTGGAAGTATTTGAGGAAAAATTACAACATTCGCGTAACGGTTGAGAAGGACATGACAAATGAAAAATATTATACGAAAATGATAATATAGATATCAAAAATAGCTTGATGTATCGCTGAAATAAGAGTGCTCATACAACGTTTGGATGAAGCTCCTTCTGAAAGAAGTATAGAGATTAGAGGACAGCCTTTCTTAGGATTTCCAGCAAGTAATAAAGCCAAGTTCTTTGTGCAGGAAGGATACAAAGGTAAATCCCTTGGTGGTTGCTGCTGCAATATTAAGTCTTTTATGCAGACAATCTCAGTACAGACACTCCCCTTCTTAATTATAAAACCTAAGTAGAGACAGCCCCCGACACAGGTATAAAAATCAGTACAGACACTGCCCGACTTAGTTAATTTCAGGCTTAATGCAATAATTTTAAAGGTAAGAGAGTTGAAACAACGACATTTTTAAAAGTTGTGCGGAATTTTTCCTTGTGTAAATGAAAGCATATTGAGAAGAAGAAGGCGGAAGAAAACTGTTGGGCGATAACATAGACAACAGGGCTGTTTTCTGCTGCTGATGAAATTCCAGTGCTTTGCAGTTTGGATTGTAAATTAACTCCCTTGTTTGTACGTATATATATATATATATATATATATATATTTGTCCGTGAATATTACTTGTTTCCACCTTGCGCAAAATTCGACTTACGCGTATCTTCCAGAACGTAATTCGAGGAATTTCTGTACACGCAGTCATTATTTCTTCAATCGGGTTTGTAAACAATTTATTTTCTACTTAGTTACTGGCGTACCTTGCAGAAAGTATGCACCCAGGAGTTTTCCTTTGTCCTTGATGCTTGTAACGGCGCCACAATCGAAGATTTTCTTTTTGTCGATAACCGTCTGCTAAAGATTTCCGGTACCCAATCAAAGCTACTTTGTGAGTGTTCTCCAGTCACAGTTTATAAAGGCCTACTTCGGGCGATTGCTATTTTGTTATTTCAAATTGTAGGCGGCTAGGAATTAGGACTCTGTTGCGCACGCCAGGGCAAAATGTTGTTACCAAGTTTCGAGAAAACGGTTCGTATGTTTTGAAAGCTGAAATTGGAGATATATGGACAAACATGGGCAACGTGCATCCAATTTCCCTGCTTAACTTCTTGCGGGGAATGGAAGTAGACTAAACTTTATATAGGGAATATTTATAGGGATGAGAAGTAAATTCAAATGGCCCTTGATTTCACATAGAACGATCTTTTGAAGTAGCTTAATTGATAAAAATTAATGGATATTGTTACACGTGATATTATACAATCTATCCGGGTTAGTTCTTGAAATGATTCAGCCACAGAACAGAAAAGAAAATACGGCCAATAAATTCAAATACCGCTAACAGGTTTTGAACACGTGGCCCTTACCTGTGATGGGCCAAAGATTGCACGCACTTTGGGACCTACACCGTGAGGATATTTCCCTAAGCTTTTTTTCTAAAAGCGTACTTTAATACGTTCTTTGGTGTCGTAATGGTCAAAACGCACTATTATGGTGCGCAGCATTGCTGCTTCTGATAGTGTGCCTTGTTCATGCAGCTTACAGGTTAGTTAAACAAGTCTCCAAAGACCATTAATGGCGGGAACGCTCGAAAAGTTTCAGCACGAAGCGTAACTATATACGGCAGAGTGAGAAAGCGGGTCCTCATTACAATCAACGAACTGGCTCTGTTCCGCAGCTACATCACTACGGCTGTCTGTTCGTCTTTGGGAGGAGTCAGTAAACTTCACCGACTCCAGAAGCGACGTAGAGGGAATCTCGGTTAGAACTTCACAGCAGATCGCATTCTAATTCCACCGTCTGGTTTTGGAATTGACGTTCCGCCGAATGTGGCAGTGAACTGGAAGAACTTGACATGTGGACTGCGACAACAAACCAAGAAGTAGCAGTTTATTTGTACGGATAACGTCCATTACCCTGTCACGGCACAGTGGTAACAGTATGTACCACGTGCCTTAGCGCGAAGAACTAAATTTTGGTTTTCTTATGATTTTGAAAATAAATACCCATTTTTTCGCTAACGGAGTTTTGCCACTTGACACTTGGATTGAAGACATGACTGACAGGCAATATACGTATGAACGTAACACTGAGCCGCATTCGCGTAACCATTGTTGCCGTTCTAAAGCAATAATTGGTCTACGTATTTTGAGTGTGGGTCTGTAGCCTTATTTATCCATTATGCATTGCGCATGCTCTGTTTTGTATTGTCATATGTGGCCTGTCTCTCTATACCAAATTTTCCCACATTATCTGATAAACGACACGATTTTCGGAAAAACGTTATTGAACATAAAAATACGTGTTTAGATTTTCTCTGCAACTTACGTCTGAAACATTTCTCATTATAATAATAATTCATGGAGATACTGTCATAAATGTACATAGGTCTTAATGTAAAGTACCCGTTACTCCTGCCAGTTTGTAATGAAACTTGCATTTTCTGAACAGAATTTGAGAAACATTCTCAAATATAAAGTTTTATGGTAGTCTGTCCAGTGCGAATCTGGTTGCTCCATGCGGAAAGACGGACAGACAAGATGAAACTAATAATAGCTTTCCGCATTTTGCGAACTCGCCTCTAAATGACATTCAAGTGCCTTTTTTTATTTTTTGTACAGTGTTCCCCGATATCAGAGAGAAGATTGCTGTGTTGGAAGGTTTCCAGCCTTCGCCTGCTTTTTCTTCTGATAAGATTATTGTTCCGATGAAGATGAGTGCGGACCAATGATAAAATGGTATCGGCGGGCCAACCTGTAGTTCTCAGATAAACCTCTATCAGTGCCACTTTATCCCAAATATCACATAGAGTGACTTGGGAAAGAACATGGATCGCCATGGTAAAAGCCTGATGGCTAACCCTGTGAGCCACGACATGGCCAGAACTGGTACTAATCTACAGTATGTTTGTTTGTTTGTTTTCTTGGCGATACAACCCTTTTGGTTGTATTTTCCACAGCCCCGTAGCGGGCTTTAGCCTCCTCATTTTCGAGGTTTCTAGATCACACACAACGACGAGCCACAGTCGGTAGGACTCCTCTGGACGAGTGATCAGTCCGTCGCAGAGACCTCTACCTGACAACACACAACACACACAACAGACAAACATCCATGCCCCCGGTGGGTTTCGAACCCAAAATCTCAGCGGGCGAGCGGCCGTAGACCTACGCTTTAGACCGCGTGGCCACTGGGACCGGCACTAATCTACAGTATATAGGCTATAAATATTTAGTTCATACTTCATAGACGGTAGTTGTTATCCATTATAATGCTGTACATTTTCATGTCATAAAACGAAACAGTCGCTGCTTAAAACGATAGTCATAAAAGACAGTGTGGTTCAAATGCAGCGCAATTCGTGTTAATCTTTGGAGATATATTTAGTAAACACTGAGCTTTAAAATTTTAACAGACTGTTGTTTCTAATGTATATGCTGTGTGCTTTTTATACTGTAGGGACATAGCTTACATAGGCCTAACTTTGGAGGTGCAAGTACCTCTCAAGTATTTTATCTCCTGAGCCAGCCTGGCTTAGGCTGGCTCAAGAACTACTCCTTCCATCTCTTTCCTTATATGGCAATCGCTCGGCGATTGGGTACCTCTGGGTGGAGGAGAGAGCTATGAGAGCTTTCTTTTTGAGTCTGGAGGTCAGGGTACTCTGCGTGGTGTCGTCTTCTGGTTTGTTTGACTAGCCGGCTTGGAAGGATAGAGCCTCGTTCCCCTTTGAAGCTACGCTAACAGCCCGGATGTGTACTGGTACTAAATTTGGTTTTGTATGGGGATTTTGTACTTAGTTTGGATCTCTGTTCTTTCGACATACCGGACCGTCTGTTTAACGAGTGTTTTAGGGCACATCGATGACGCGATGTGGAAGTTGGAGAAAAAG
>Ga0209628_10001383_pt1 | contig 15608 bp, 12 predicted proteins | sample TergutCu122P4_FD_187285 | JGI IMG/M metagenome (GOLD analysis project Ga0209628, IMG submission 187285) | Cubitermes ugandensis P4 segment gut microbial communities from Kakamega Forest, Kenya - Cu122 P4 (SPAdes) (version 2) | ecosystem: Host-associated > Arthropoda: Insects > Digestive system...
AAAATGACGAACTTATGAAACAGATTTTTGAGATTTGTAAAGAAAAGAATATCACCGTGTTATCCCATGCCGAAGATGCCAGATACAGCGCCACCGATATGCGAAAAGCCGAAAATGAGATGACGGAACGGGATTTACGACTGTTTGAACATGGACATTTACATTTTTGCCACGTAAGTACCAAAGAAGCGATTGAAATGATTGCAAACGCAAAGGAAAGAGGCGTAAATGTTACCTGCGAAGTTACCCCGCATCATATTTTCGCTACCGGAGAAGAAACCAACCATTATCGTGTAAATCCACCATTAAGAACGCAAGAAGATATTGATGCGCTGGTAAAAGCGATGCAAAACGGAACTGTGTTTGCCATTGCCACTGACCATGCGCCCCATTCTGCCGAAGACAAAGATAAAGGTGCCCCCGGAATGATTGGCTTGGAATTGGCATTTCCATTGTGTTACACAAAGTTAGTAAAAGGCGGATTCTTAACACTTTCGCAATTAGTTAAGTTAATGTCCACAAACCCGTCTGCATTAATGAAACTCAACAAAGGCAAAATTGTGCGCGGAATGAACGCCGAGTTTGTGATTGCAGAGCTGAATCAAGAATATCAGATTGACGTGTCCACGATGGTGTCAAAATCAAAAAACACGCCGTTTAATGGGGTAGGGGTTTATGGAAAAATTTTGGAAACAATTTATTAGTAAATCTGCGAAAATCTGTGTCATCTGCGTTATTTGGGTGCTGAAAAAACTACAACAATTCCACTTTAAACTCCACCGGCAAACTCAAATTCTTCACAAAACTTTCCGGATTTACTTTGTAATGATGGTTTGAAAAATCGGAATTAAACACATTGTTGGTTTCCATAATACGTATTTCTAACGGAATTTTTCCTTTGGATTTTCCAATCGCTTCTTTGAGCAGAAAAGCAATATTTCCATTCACATCTTTAATATTAATCACAACACGCACTTGTTTACAGAGTTTGTCAAACGCTTCATCTAAATAAAACAGATTGTTTGGTTTTAATTCAAGAATTCTTGTCGAGTTAGGGTCTTTTCTAAAACTGTAACTCTCTTCCACACGCGCAGAAATAAAAAGTTGTTTGCCTACTTCAAAAAGATGTTTGTATTTTGTAAAATCTTCGGAAAAGAGCATCCATTGCCAAGCGCCGGTTTCATCTTCCAAGGTAATCCGCCCATAGTCTTTTCCGGTTTTTGTAACGCCTTGTTGCACAATGGAAACAATACCTACAAACTTTACGGTTTTTCCAAAAAACTTTTGCAGTTCCTCCTTTTTTTGAATGGTATCAATATTTGTATTACAGTAATTTGCAATGATGGTTTTATAGTCATCCAACGGATGCCCTGAAATATAGAATCCGGCAACCTCTTTTTCGTAGCGTAATTTTTGGATGGGATTCCAAGGATCACATACAGGCATTTGGGGAAGTGCTTCTTCCTTCATCGTTGGCGCATCATCAAAAATGGAGGTTTGTTGTTGTGCGCCTGCATTTTGCTCACGTGCCGCCCATTGCAACAATTTTTCCAAAAAGGTAACATTTTCGTCTCGTTCTTCGGTGTGAAAAAACTGCGCTCTGTGTTGCACTCCGGGAAGCCCGTCAAAAGCGCCGGCATATATAAGCGATTCCATGTTTTTCTTGTTGCAATTTTTAGAATTAATCCGCTTCACAAAATCGAAAATAGATTCAAACTTTCCGTTTGTTTCTCTTTCTTCAATAATGGTGCCGATAGCGGCGCTACCCACGTTTTTAAGCGCAGCCAACCCAAAACGAATGTGACCTTCCTGATTTACAATAAATTCCACATCCGATTCATTGATATCAGGAGGCAAAATTTTAATTCCGGTTTGCAAACCATCTTCAATAAACTTCTTGATATTATCCATTTTATCAAGATTGTTGGTTAGGTTTGCTGCTAAAAATTCAGCCGGATAATGTGCTTTAAGATAAGCAGTTTGATAAGCAATAAGCGCATAACAGGTAGCGTGCGATTTGTTGAAAGCATACTCGGCAAACTTAACCCACTCCTCCCAAATTTTCTTCAAAATATCGGTATCGTGCCCTTGTTGGTCGCCACCGTACATAAACTCCTTCTCCATATCTTTCATTACTTTCATAATCTTCTTTCCCATGGCTTTACGCAGCGTATCGGCTTGTCCGGGGGTAAATCCTGCCAACAATCGCGAAAGTAACATTACTTGCTCTTGATAAATGGTAATTCCGTAAGTATCACTCAAATACTGTTCCATAACAGGAATGTCGTACTCAATTTTCTCTTTTCCATGTTTTCGATTGATAAAAGAGGGAATTTTATCCATGGGCCCTGGACGATACAATGCAACCATAGCAATCACATCTTCAAAACGTTCGGGCTTGAGGTCTATCAAATACTTTCTCATTCCTGCGCTTTCCAACTGAAAAACTCCAGTGGTATCTCCATGACCTAAAAGTTGATACGTTTTTTCATCATCCAACGGAATGGCATCAATATCAATATCTAAATTAAAGCGTTTTTTTATGTTCGCTAAGGTACTGCTAATGATATTCAGCGTTTTGAGTCCTAAAAAATCCATCTTAAGAAGTCCGGCATCTTCCACCCATTTTCCTTCAAACTGCGTAACGGGAATTTCACTGTTCTTTGAAATACTCAAAGGGATTTGCGAAATTAATTCATCTTTTCCGATAATTACAGCACAAGCGTGCACTCCGGCTTGCCGTACAGTACCTTCCAATTCCTGAGCAAAATGGAGTGTTTGTATTATCTTTTCATCTTTCGATTCTAACTCTTTTCTTAGTTCAGGAACCTCTTTATACGCTTTCTCCAATGTGGTGCCAATGGTTTCAGGTACTAATTTCGACAACCGGTCGCTTTCAGATAGGGGCAATTTCAAAACCCGAGCGCAATCTTTTATGGAAGAGCGTGCCGCCATGGTTCCGAAAGTTACAATTTGCGCTACTTTTTCATGTCCGTATTTTTCAATCACATAATTAATTACCTTGTCGCGTCCGGAATCGTCAATATCAATATCCATATCGGGCAACGAAATTCTATCGGGATTTAAAAAGCGTTCAAAAAGCAAGTTGTATTTGATGGGGTCCACGTTGGTAATATTCAGGCAGTAAGCCAAGATTGAGCCGGCTGCGGAGCCGCGCCCGGGTCCAAAGCGGATTCCCATATTTCTTCCGGCGTTAATAAAATCCCATACGATTAAAAAATATCCTGGGAATCCCATTTTTTTTACCGTTTCTAATTCAAATTGAATACGTTCAATAATTTCATCCGTAATAATATTCCATCTTTTATTGGCACCTTCAAACACCAAATGTTCCAAATAATGATATTCATCTTTGAATCCTTCGGGAACGGGAAATTTAGGAAGTAACACATCCATTTTCAACGAGATAGGTTCAATTTTTTCTACCAATTTTTGAGTATTTTTAATCGCTTCGGGATATTCGGCAAATAACTCCGTCATCTCTTGGGTAGTTCTCAAATATTCCTGCCCTGTATAAGCCATTCCCATATCGGTATCGGAATCTTGCACGGCAGCGTCAGCATCTTGTACGTTTTTTCCTGTGTTTAAACAAATTAACAAACGGTGCGCTTCATAATCTTCCACATCCACATAATGCACATCATTAGAAGCAATATAAAGCACATTGCATATTTCCGAAAGTTGCTTAATTGCCTTATTTACTAAAAGTTGTGCTTTATGACCGTTGTGTTGCATTTCTAAATAATAGTCGTTGCCAAAAATCCTCTTATATTTTTCAACCACTTTAATCGCATTATCCAAATTTAGAATTTCGGGAACAAAACCGTTTTCTTCCATGGGATTGTCAGCCATAATATTCCGCGCAAGTTCGCCGCCGAGGCAGGCGGAGCAGGCAATAAGTCCTTCCGAATATTTTTCCAACAGTTCCATATCTATTCGCGGCGTATAATAAAAACCTTCAATAAATGAGAGTGTTACAATACGGGAAAGGTTTCTGTAGCCCGTCCAATTTTTTGCTAAGAGGATGAGATGACGTCCGCCGCGGTCTTCTTTCGCGTTTTTATCTTTGTCAAAACGGGTACGTTGAGCCACATATACTTCACAACCAATAATCGCTTTAAACTTATCGTCTTTGTTTTCAATAGTTTTATTAAATTTTTCGACTTCATCCACAAATTCAAACACGCCGTACATATTGCCGTGGTCGGTAATTGCCATGGCGCGTTGTCCGTCATTATATGCTTTTTCAATTAATTTAGGTATTTTGGCAAACCCGTCTAAAATGGAATACTCACTGTGCACGTGAAGGTGGGAGAAGTTGCTCATAATGAATGTAGTTTAATTGTTTTTTTGAATGTTGCAAATATGTAATTTATTTTGATTAATTTGCTTTTATTCGGCAAAAATACAATACAAGTATACCAAAATATGGCGTTGTTGAATTTTTTTATTATTTTTTTACTCGGCTTCCCAGATACGAAACTGTGTTGCCTGAATGCTATTTACCCGATAACCCACCGAAAGAATGGCATCTAAATTATAAAATTTTGTTTTATAAATTTTACCGTCTGCGGCAGTATGTTCCAAAATGGAACTAACTGAATCTTCTTGTAACTCAGCACTTTCAAAAATGTTTCGTAAATGTTTTGTTACTACTGAGCGTTCAACGCCAAAAAGTTGTGCAATTTTATCTTGCGTAAGCCAAATAGTTTCTCCCCAAATGTAGATTTCTACATTTACATTGCCGTTAGCGTCTTTGTAGAGGAGAAAATTGTCGGTTTTTACGAGGGGGGATGGGGTGTTTTCCATAATTATTTATTTTTTTGTGTGAATGGTTAGCCAAACGGTTTCATCTTCTAAACGAACATCTACAGAGATTTTTTCATCTTCGGTTTTGAAGATTAGAAATTCGGAGTCTTTTTTGGTTAATGGGGGTTTCATATTTTAATCAGTTAATTTTATTACTTGTAATTGCACGTGTCCTTTTTTCAGGTAAAAAATTATATTCTGAAATAATCGTTCTTCCCAGTTCTTTTTCTGTTTGCTTGCGGGCAACGCCGGCAACATTCCCCCCTCTTTTTGCAACTTTCTTATTTGCTTGAAAACTTACAGGTTGTTCTTTTTGAGAAATTTCCGTTGTAACACGTTAGCCGAGCATAGTGAAAATCAGCTCCAAATCGGTCATGTGGTCGCGAAGGTTTTGTTTTTTTTTCATTAATCCCTTGTGTTCTTTATATTCCGAAGGAGTCATCCCAAATGTTGCCTTAGATATTTCGGCTGTAAGAATGGCATAATCACGTTCTTCAGAAATCCCGCGCGCTTTCCATTCATCTGTTAAATTTTGGCGAATGGCAATCCCACGCAAACGTTTGTCTATCCAGTCTTGCGGATAACCTTTTTGTTCGTAAAGAAATTTCATGCGTTCTTGTGCCAATTCGGGATTCTCAATTTCTCGCAAACGCTCGTATCCTACTTGAGCTAACCAAAGTTTAAAAGGCTCAGCTTTAGGGGAAGGGATAGATTGAATGATTCTTAAAATATCCTTAACTGTTCCAGCTAGCGTTTTTCGCCTTTTCCATGTTTCCGTATGCATTTCTACCTGGGGACAATTTGTCCCCAGGTAGTTGGATAGCTCCACATCACGTTTCCTCATTTTTTTTAAGTAGTCTGTGGCATTTATGCTATCGGTTAATGCGCTAACCACATCTACTACAGAAAAATACCACTGTTCTTCTGTTTCACTCCATGCGGAACGAATTTTTTTGTCTTGAAAGAGTTTGATGCTTGTTCCTCTATTCATAGTTTTGATTTTTAGATTGTTATTTAGTTTGAGATTAAAAGTGCAAATATATGTAAGGAAAAGCAATGTTATTCTTTATGAAAGAAAGAATTTTTTTCAAAAGCATTCTATTACTTGTTTCAGATACTTTTTTTGTTTTCATTTTTTTTGTTTTTTTTATGATAATTTTGAAAAGTGTAAGCTTCTTTCTTAAAATTTATCGGTGGAGGTGTATGAATCTATATTTTGGATTCAATGATTAATTTCCGTTGTGAAACTAAATGGCTGTTCCTTTGCCAAAAACGTTCTAGTACCATTTGAAGCTTCTCTTTTTCAAAACCAAATCCGATTTATTTCAGATATGTATTGTGTTATATTTTCGTCTGTTGGATGTTTTGCCATACTATTTTTTCAATTTTGCAAAAATAGTATTTTTTTAAGTTTCTTTTTCAATAACTTTTTATTATTTGTGTCAAAATTCTAACCCCTTTCATTTATCCTCACTACCACCCGCACCTGTTGTTCGGGGTGCTCCTCCGGTGCAATTTGGCTGATTTTGATTTCAAATAGATCGGAATGCCCTAAATTTAAGAATTTGCGCAATAATGGGTTGTTCGCTCTGGGCACAAATCCCAATTTGTCATCCTGATAATAAATAGCAATGGCATTCGGGTCAAACTTGTTATCCGGCTCGGCTTGCAGCAAAAGTTTTGTGCCGATTTTCAGGTTCTCAAATACATCTACGCCATTGTAGTAGGTGAAACCTGCAATGTGAAAGGTAGCAAAGTGTCTGTCATTCATAATGTTGTCCTCCAAAATATTAATTTAACTTGTTTGTAACAATCTGCGGCAAAAATCGGATTGTTTTTTTAGTAGAAATTTTTAAAGCCATATTGACATACATACCACTTTGATTTTAAGATTAAATCTACAATAGTAGAAATTTTTAAAGCCATATTGACTGGGTCAGGATAAGGAGTAAGCCAAGTAATCTACAATAGTAGAAATTTTTAAAGCCATATTGACACCAACTTTTTCAGTGGTTGCTATTCTTATCTACAATAGTAGAAATTTTTAAAGCCATATTGACGAAATTTGAGAAACTTCCGAATGGAGATAATCTACAATAGTAGAAATTTTTAAAGCCATATTGACCGAGGATAGTTACGAATATGCTGTTTTTATCTACAATAGTAGAAATTTTTAAAGCCATATTGACTCTATACGTCCAAAAGGACGCGGCAAAGATATTCTTTTTTATGAATTTAGAGAAATCTCACGAAACATTATTTTTCCCCACTTCTTTTTGTCAAGATAATTATTCAATATGTCAAAGAACTAATTTTTAAAAAGATACGAACTTACTTCTGTGTTTTATTTCATAGATAGGGACCACCTTTTGCAACTCTACGAAAAATAAATCAAATCTTGGTCTCGATGAATGGCATTTCCATATTTAATTGCAGTTTTTTCATCTGTTGTAAAAATAAAAACACTGTCTCCGCCCCCAAACTTTTTTGAATAGTAATTTTCTAATCTTACAATTAAATTATCTAAAATTCGCTTTGAATTATTAACCTCAAAAACAGAATATTGCAATCTAATGCCACCTTGTTTTATCAAGGTTTTGGCGAATTTTGTACGTAATTTATTATCAGAAATATCATAACTTACTACTAACATAATGTTGAAACTTAAATTAAAAATTTTGGATAATCCGGAACGCTTTTGCGTTGCATAAAACACCGATAATAGTCTCGTATATACTTAAATACATCCGATTTATAGTTTATCAATAGATCATAAAACATTTTCGTATAGTCGCTGTTTTTTTCTCTTTTCAAGATATATTCATTTTTAATCAGCAGGAAGTCATCGGCAGTGCATTGTTTTGTATTAAAGGCTTTGCGTACTTGTTGGTCAATAAGACAACGAAAGGGTTCTATTAAATCGCAAATCAATGATTTACGTTTAAACCAAAGTCGGTGATATACGCCTATGTATGGGTCAAATCCGAATAATCGGGTAAAAGCCTCAATATAATTGAACAGAATCGTATAGCCAATATCAAGTGTGGAGTTTATCGGGTCAATTTTTGTTCGCGGACTGCGCAATTTCCATTTGTGTGGCTCAAAATAAGCGGCAAAAAACGCTTTGGCAACACTACCTTCAATTCCCATCAAACTGTCGTAATCGTCAATTTGGAAAATAATGGGTAAATATTTTTTACATTTTTCTTTGGCTTCAACTATTTTAGAAGCTTTTTGTCGTGTTTTTTCCAACAGACGCAATTGGTTACGAATTTTGTTTTCTACCAAAATTTTTGCAATTTGTAAATCTGTTTTCGGATATTCATATTGTTTCTGTCGTAACAAATAATTGGCTTCTGCTGTGTTTGCATAAAAAAACACCGGGCGGAAATTGGGTTTCATTACTACCAAAGGAACACCATGCAAACGGCATTTGTCTATCAATGGCGTGGTAATGTTAATATGTCCGATAACAAATAACGCCAATATTTTTTGAAACGGTAGTTTGGTCAGCGTTTTCTTTTGTTGCGTATCTTCAAGCAACAGTTCCCCTCCCATTACCCGCAGGTTTTTCTCCTCCAAGCAATTGACAACAAAAATGGAGCGGTACTCTATGTCTTTATGTGTAAACATTTTCGGTATTGGTTTTATCGCACAAATTGCAGTAAATGCAATGTTTGCACTTGTTCATATTTATGGGGATTTCTTGCAGTGGGTCATAGTTTTTGAAACGCTGAATAAATTCCTTTAATTCTTCTTTTTGTGCCTCTTTCGGAACATCTACAGGGAAAGTAGTATTGGTAGAAATGGCATAAAAAGCCAATTTTTCAATCTCGTAGCCCATTTCAATCATACAGAAATATTGCGCCCACAGTTGATAAATCTGTCCTTGATAAATTTTCAACAGTTGGTGCTTCCGCTCTATCAATAGTTTTTCTTGACCTTTGTAAATATCAATTTTTCCTTTGATTCCCAATTCATCGCTAAACACAGGCAAAGCCACAATATCCGCTTGCCGTGAACTGTATCTCTTTTTGTCAATCGTTTCGTGGCTGGCTTTTCCTTGCGTTTGCGGCGTAGCGTGCACCAACTCCTCGTCCCCGCCCATATACACGTTGTGCAGATATATGGAGTAGGGACAAAAAATGAAGTCGTTAAGGGTAGATATGGCGATATATTCGTCCATTTATTTTGTATCAGTAGCCGGTAAATTTTCTAAAAACGTATCAAAATCAGAGGAATAATTTTGCAATTGTTTGGTATGAAACTTTTCGTATTCCTTTTCTGCCAACGCTTTTGCCACTTCATGCGATATGGTTCCGGCATCTTGTAAAATCTCCTCTTCATTAAATTTCAAAAACGCATCTAATTTTTGAATCCAATCTTTCATATACATTACAATTCCTTTTTGTGCTTGTCTTTCAGCATATTCGAGATATAGATTCACAATACGGTTTAGTAAATTTAACTCTTTATCATTGAGATAATTCTTTGCAATCGAAACATCATCCTTTCTAATCATGCCTTTGGGTGCGTTTTTCCAGGAGGTTAATCCCATATTCACGCTGTCGGCATTTGCTCTTGAAGCGATAATTTCCGCTGCTGTTTTACCCGATATTGCCCAGTGCATCTTATTCTGCACTGTTGCAAAAAACTTTTTAGTAATACTACTATTAGGCTCATAATCAGCACTGCACTTGGAATAGATATCGGTAATTTTCTGATAAAAACGCCGTTCCGAACTGCGAATATCGCGAATATTGGCAAGTAGTTCTTCAAAATAGTCTTTTCCAAAGAGAGTTTCTGAATTTTTCAAACGCTGATTGTTCATCACAAAACCTTTAATCAAATACTCTTTCAAGACACTATTTGCCCAGATACGAAATTGTGTAGCTTGAATGCTGTTTACCCGATAACCCACGGAAAGTATGGCATCCAGATTATAAAATTTTGTTTTATAATTTTTACCGTCTGCGGCAGTATGTGCAAAAATTGCACATACTGAATCTTCTTGTAACTCAGCACTTTCAAAAATATTTCTTAAATGTTTTGTTACTACTGAACGCTCAACGCCAAAGAGTTGAGCAATTTTATCTTGTGTAAGCCAAATAGTTTCTCCCCAAATATAGATTTCTACATTTACATTGCCGTTAGCATCTTTATAGAGGAGAAAATTGTCGGTTTTGGCGAGGGTGGATGGGGTATTTTCCATAATTATTTATTTTTTTGTGTGAATTGGAGCCATTCTTCATTTTTGATAAAACGAATATACTCATTTTTATCTACGGTATCCGTTGGAAAATTATTCTTGACTAAAAATAATCCTTTTTTTGCAATATGATATGCACCGTTAGCATCTGCGTCTTTAATATTATCATCTTTTCTTGAATCAAAAAAATCTTCAGCATCATTTTGCCTAATGGGTGAAATCAAATAATCATTTTCTTTATCTGTATTTCTCATTTGCAAACATAACTTAAAATAATAAAACAACTCATTAAAGAATTTTTCATCTGTTTGTTTCTTTATCTCTTTCAAAGATAAAGAGTTCTTATCTATTCCATATTCGCTTAATAATGCATCTATTCTATCATTCAAATTGACAGATTCTTCTTCATTATATTTTAGCCTTTCGCCATTCGAACAAACTGTCCAAGTGTTTGTGTAGTCATTTCCAACTAAAGAAAATTGATTTCGATAATCAAAAGAAAATTGATATAAACCATCGGAAAACTTAATTTCTGAAAATTTTTCAAAAAAACTTTTGGTATCTTTTTGAGCATCTTTCATGTTAAAAAGATTCACAAAACCTGTTTTTGGGTCAATTTTTGAAGTATAAGAGGCATTTACATAAAACAACCATCCACTTTGTTTCCCTAAATCTTTGAAACTTTCAAATGGTGCAGTCAGTTGTAGGGCATTATGCAAATTTCCAAAATTATTAAGAGGAAAAGGAAACGGATTCTTCTTAAAAACTAAAAAATTTAATTTATCAATCAACATTTTTTCAAATTTTTGATAGATTTGTCGTTCAACAGCAAACCTTCCTCGTTTAAAGCCATAATTCAAGTCTTCTAAAACTACTATTGCATTATATTCTATCATTAGTTTTGCTATTTCATGAATAACTAAGGATAGATACCCTTCCTTCAAATCTGTAATTTTACCGATTTTTTTCCAGTTTTTACGTGCTTCATTCCTATTACCTTCAACTTGTACTAATTTTTGCTGATAGTCAATTTTTTGCATCAATTGTTGTTGATTATCAAATTTTTCGATAATGTTAAATGATTTTGGTGGAATTATATGCTCTCCTTTTTGATTAATAACAGAAATGTATAGCAAGTGACGTTCTCCCCTGTCAATGCCGATGATATTAATATTATTTTTATTCTCTCTTAATTTTTTTAATGTAAATTGGTTGAATTGAGTAGCATTCAATTTATTATACTTCGGTTTGAAATTTAGTGTTATTGGAACATGGAACAATAATTTGTTTTCAGAATATCGTTTATCTTTAATTAAATCCAATTTTGCAATATTTGTTTTTACTAAATGTAGATTTTCTTTTGCTTTGTCGGATAAATCAGTTTCATTTTTTCCAATTTTGAAATATTTGCAATAATTAAGATATAACTCTCGTGGAATAGGAACTCCGTTCGAGTAAATCTTATTCACAAGTACTTCGTCTTTTTTGTGTGTGGGCGTTTTTTTTACATTTTGATGAGGCGCTCTATAAAATAATTCCGCACCTTGTCCGCTGAGTTTAAAAATGACATCTTCTAAATTCTGTTTATCAAAAAGTTGTTCCCAATATAAAGTGTGTAAATTTTTTGTTCCTTTCGATTCTTTCCTAAAGTCTTTATTTTGAATTTGAAAAATAAAAATTTTACCTTGCTCATCAAGTTCTAAAAGTTTTTGATAACAAATCTTCTCAAAATCTAAACGATAGCATGCGGATAGGGTATCATCATAAAATTCAGATAATGTCTTATACTGACTTGTATCTTTCCAAATTTTTAATAAGTCTTCTTTGAACGGACTAAGTGCCTCATGATGTGGAACACATTCTTTGAAGTAGTTTATTAAATTATTTCTAAAATTTGGGTTGTTTTCTAAAAAAATATCCTTTTCATCGTCTTTTAATTTCCTATATTTATTATAATCGTCCGCGATACTATTTATTGGTAAATTATATTTTGCTACTGCTGGTGCATAGTTGTCTCCTTTAGAAAAAATAAACCATCTCGGGAAATTCTTAAAATCCATTTTTTGTTGTTTATGAATCACTCTATATGCCGAATTATCAAACTTATTTGTCAATAGGGATTCTGCATCAGTTTTTTTGAATTTATCTGTAACAACAATCAAAAAATAGTTTTTTTCTTTTTTTACAATAAAACAACCAGAATCATAATTCCAACCATGTGTGAATGTGCTAAAATCAAATTTGAGCAACATTTTACCTTCATCCTCCAATTTTCGAGTAAGAAAATTTCTTACTTTGTTGTACAGAGGTATAACAGTTTCTAGTATTTTAATAGTTTCATTATATTCTATATAAAAAGTATCGTCTTTATCCAAATAACCTTCTTTTTTGCCCAAATGAACTAACTTTGCAAAATGTAATAGGTTTAAAAAATTATCCAAACATGTTTTAAGGGACTCTGTGATAACATCATTGCCTTGTATTCGATTTCCTATTACTAAAGATTCATTTATTGATGAAATATGTATAATATAATCATCAATAGATGTTTTGATTAAATCAACACCTTGTCTTGTAGTGAGTGAAGACAATATTTCTAATGTTTTTTTATCGCAAAATAAATCGTTTTCAACTTCTGCAATTTCAGCCAACGAGAACACTTTATTTTCAATCCAGTTTTGTATTTCTTTATCGCGTTCGCTTTTTGCTGTTTTACTATTTCCTGTTACAAATTTGTTGCGTAAAAGCATTCCTAACTTATCCCAATCCCCGCAAAGTTCTTTTGAAAGGATAGTCAAAGATTTTCCAATGACAAAAATTTTGGATTTATCAACATCATCATTGTTTAAGCTCTGCATAATTTTTTTCAGATTATCTAGAATATTTTTTTGGGAAATATCTTTGAAAAATGCTTGAATTGCAGGAATTATTTCATCTTCATTTTCAAATTTATCGGGAATATATATAGGATTCTCATCTTTGTCACTCAAAATTTGATTAAAGAGTGTAACCATTTTTAGTTCTTTAAGTTTTAATGTAGATTTTGGATTATTTTGTAAAAACAGATTACCAACGTTATTAATTCCTGAAATAGATTCCTGTGGACTTCCTCCTATTAAATTATTATAGAAATCAATCCCTTGTTGCCTTATAAGTGCATTAAAAAAGTCAGATATGAATATTTGTTCAAAAGTAAATGTCTGCAATTTTTCAGACAAACCTTTTTCAACTGATTTCAACCGCTCCAAGCAATTTTCCGTTAATTTTTGATACACCTTTATATTATCAATAAATTTAGGAAAATTGTCATGAATTATTCTGTAAGCAATTGCAGAACTTTTAGCTTCAGAGATATACATATTTTTTCTATTTGTATAATATTTTTCAAAATTCCCCGAAAAAGACTTAAAGTTTTCTAAAGCTGCTAACATGTTTTCACGAGTATAATCGGGATTTTGTTCAATGATAGTTTCAATAAAATAGTCATCTTGTAACAGGTAAGGTATAATTTCTGTTATAATTTTACTGTGTTTACTTGAAATAGCATCCCACCACTGATGTTTTTTGAAGAAATTATCTACAATATGTTTTCTTAATTTATTTTGCTCTTTTTTGTAGTTCTCTGATTTTTTGTCTTTCATATATAATTCTGCCAAATTTGTCCAATCAATCTCTACATTTTTTAAAGCATCTTCAATAAACCATTTGTGCAGTTGATCCAACATTGTTTTTACTATTGGATAGGCATTTGCCCTCTTTTCATCATTCTGAAAAGTTACAGATTTTTTAAAGGTTTCCCAATTAAAATTATTGGAAATGGGAATCAACTCAAATCGGAGCGTTTTGCTCAACGAATAGAGGTTTGTAAAGTCGGATAATCCACTCATAATGCTCTTCAATAAAATTTTGCAAAATTAATTAATATTTTTATATTATCTGCGGCAAAAATCGGATTTGTATTTGACAACTTTTGACAGTAGAAAAATAATTATATTTTCGCAGAAATTTTTATAATAATGGACCAACCCAAAATTGAACGCCTGCTCAGACTCATGAAAATGCTAACAGGCAACGTAAATTACACTATTTCAGATTTGTCGAACAAATTGGGTATGTCGGAAAGAACGATTTATCGTTATATAGACACTTTTCGGGAAGCCGGTTTTATTATCAAAAAGCAAGGCGATGTGTTTAGACTTGATAAATCTTCTCCCTATTTTAAAGATATAAGTCAACTTATTCATTTTACGGAAGAAGAAGCCTATATTTTGAAAAGTGCTATTGAAAGTATTGATGAAAGTAATTTGTTGAAACAGAGCTTGAAAAAGAAACTCTATACGGTTTACAATTACAAAATTCTTGCCGATACCATTGTGCACGGAAAAGATGCAAAAAATATTAATCTGTTGGCAGAAGCTATTGAAAATAAGCAACAAGTGAAACTCTGTAACTACAGTTCGGCACACAGCGAAACCATCCGCGACAGAATTGTTGAACCGTTTTCATTCACTACAAACTATATTCAAATGTGGGCTTTTGATGTGGAAGAAAAGAAGAATAAATTGTTTAAAATAAAACGAATAGAAAGTGTATCGCTGCTTCCGCAAACATGGAATTATGAAGCGGAACATAAAAGCGGGTATATGGATATTTTTCGTATCAGTAGTTTTGAACAAAAACCTGTGAAGCTAAAATTGAATATTCGTGCCGCTAATTTGCTAATGGAGGAGTATCCTTTATCAAAAGAATATTTAACAAAAATCAATGATAACGAATGGATTCTTGAAACGGTAGTGTGTGGTTTTGAAGGTATTGGGCGATTTGTCATGGGACTGTTAGATAACATCGAGATTATAGATTCCGAGGAATTTAAGGATTTTATTCAAAAAAAACGATAACTGCTAAAATCATTATAATTTAAGAACAATAATAATTTATTAGCCCCATGTTTCTAAATTCTTTACCCTACGAAACATCCCAAGAAATTACCGCAACGCTTGCCCAATTAGATGATGTGGCAAAACAAATTTTGACCAAGTATGCCAACCATCGTGTTTTTAGTTTTAACGGCGAAATGGGCGCGGGAAAAACTACGTTAATCAAGGCGTTGTGTAAATATTTGGGCGTTCAAAATATTCCTTCAAGTCCAACGTTTTCCATAGTGAATGAATATTGGACTTCGCAAAGCGAACCGGTATATCATTTCGATTTTTACCGCATTGAACGCCCGGAAGAAGCCATTGCCATCGGAATTTTTGAATATTTGGAAAGTGGACAATATTGTTTTATGGAATGGTCGGAAAATATTGAAACTATTTTAAATGAAGAATGCGTAAAAATCAATATTGAACGAATAGATGAGCAAACCCGTAAATTTATCTTCTAATGAATCCTCTTTCTAAATCCGAACCCACGCTCGAACCGCAACTTTCTCCTACAGGGGTTGATTTGAATAAAATTAAAGCAACAATCGGATTGCTTTCCTCTGAGAATGCTTTTGCACCGCTCTTGCTTTCACTTAAACATATTGAAGAGTTTGTTGATGAGCATGTTGCAGTATTAGTTCAAA
>Ga0209628_10001384_pt1 | contig 15608 bp, 10 predicted proteins | sample TergutCu122P4_FD_187285 | JGI IMG/M metagenome (GOLD analysis project Ga0209628, IMG submission 187285) | Cubitermes ugandensis P4 segment gut microbial communities from Kakamega Forest, Kenya - Cu122 P4 (SPAdes) (version 2) | ecosystem: Host-associated > Arthropoda: Insects > Digestive system...
TCCCCACCACGCACCCCCAAGAAATCCCTCATGACCATCCTGCAACTTCGCTACACGAACAGCAGATCGTCGGCGCACTCACCCTGACTCTCCCCACAACAGCCACCAAGCGCCCGCCCCGCCTGGTTCGTTAGGGCTATCTAATGTTTGATTTCGGGCGAATAAGGCAGGGGTCAAATACAACAAAAGTACTAGATATATCAAATTATGACCATGGGGCATGCAGAATGCAAGCGGGGTAGCGCAAATTTTTTCTGCCCGGCGGTTTTGCGCCAGTGGCGCCCCAGTTCGGCGATCCGGCGCTGCGGGCATCCACCGTGCCGCCGCGCTTGCCGCGCCGGGTTTCGAGGGTAGCCATGATCCAGTCCACCCACGCGGCCATGCCCTCACCGCTGTGAACATCGCCCCCATCGATCACCAGCCCGACCGCTCGATGTAGCCGAAGCCGTGTCTGCAACGCCAGCCTCTCATACGCCGACTGCTTGAGCGCGTCGTAGCTTTGTCGCAGCAGTTCGATGTGTTGCGCGGTGAGTACCTGGGTGGTGATGCTCCAGCCGGTGATGCCGTACGCCTGGCCGGGATTGACGAAAGTGAATTGCTGGCCATTGCCCAGCCCGACGCCGCCGTTGGCGGGGAAGTTGACCGGCTAGAGCGTTTTCGCTTCGCTTGATTGCAACACTGCCCTCATTCGTGCCATTCCGCGACTACACGCGGAATGACGGGCCATCTAAATAATTTAACGATTGAAGTGGAAATGGAATTATTCCATTTCCACTTCAATACGACAAGAAAATACCTCAGAAAACCGCCATTCCCGCGCAGGCGGGAATCCAGGGGGCACTCCTTGCACCGCCGAATGGATTCCCGCCTGCGCGGGAATGACGAAGGGCGCGGTTGTCGCATTGAAATAGAAACGGAATTATTCGATTTTTACTTCAAAACGACAATAATAGTGCCCGTCGTCATTCTGCGCGTAGCGAAGCGTAGTCGCAGAATCCAGACGTCGCATGGATTCCGCGACTACGCGCGGAATGACGGGCTATCTCAATAGTTTAACGCTTGAAGTAGAAATGGAATTACATTGTGGTGTATCAGGAGAATGGCAAGACCAGGGTCGTGACCATCCTGCGTGTGCTCCATGCTGCGCGACAGTGGCCGCCCGGCAAGTCTTGAAGCTCTTGCTCCGCACTCCCGCAAGCGGGAGAGGGTGGCAAGGCTCAGGGCGCGAAAGCGCGGGCGCGCTTGAAGCAAAACCGCTCTAAAATGCCTCCCTCGTTTTTCTGGAAGCTCCCATGTCCTCGCGCCTGATTTACGGTTTTCACGCCATTACCGCCAAGCTCCGCCACGATCCGGGGGCGGTCAGGGAAATCGTCGTCGATGCCGCCCGCCAGGATGCGCGCGCCCGCGATCTGCTGGCCCATGCCGAGTTGCAGGGGGTGCGCGTCATTGTGGCGGATGGCAAGCGGCTCGACGGCATGGCGCCCGGCGCGCGGCATCAGGGGGTCGTCGCCCGCATCGAGGGCGGCAGAAAGCTCGCGCATCTGGACGACGTGCTCGATGAGTTGAATGAACCGGCCTTTCTGCTGGTTCTGGACGGCGTCACCGATCCGCGCAATCTCGGCGCCTGCCTGCGCGTCGCCGATGCCGCAGGCGTCCACGCGGTGATCGCGCCGAAGGATCGCGCCGCCGGTTTGAACGACGTGGCGGCCAAGGCCGCCAGCGGCGCGGCGGAGACGGTGCCCTATGTGATGGTGACCAATCTGGCGCGGACGCTGCGCGAATTGCGCGAGCGCGATATCCAGGTGATCGGCGCCGCCGGCGAGGCGGACAGGGATCTCTACGCCGCCGACTGGCCGGCGGCCACGGCCTGGGTGCTGGGCGCGGAGGGCGAGGGCATGCGCCGCCTGACGCGGGAAAATTGCGACCAGTTGGTCCGCATTCCGATGCACGGCGCGGTAGATAGCCTCAACGTCTCGGTCGCCGCCGGCGTCTGCCTGTTCGAGGCCCGCCGCCGCCGGCCCTAGCGTCCCGCCCTGCGTTTCTAGAGCGGTTTTCGTTTAGCCGAGGACGGTCCGTGTTGACACCGTGATTACGTCATTCCGCGCTCCGTCGCGGAATCCATGCGGCGTCTGGATTCTGCGACTACGCTTCGCTCCGCGCAGAATGACGACGGGCACTATTGTTGTCGTCTTGAAGTAAAAATCGAATAATTCCATTTCCACTTCAAAACGGTAAGAAAACGCCTCAGAAAACCGTCATTCCCGCAAAAGCGGGGATCCAGGGGTGTCGCTCCTTGCGCCGCCGAATGGATTCCCGCCTGCGCGGGAATGACGATGGCTACGGTTATCGCATTGAAATAGAAACGGAATAATTGCTTGAACGAAAACGGCTCTATCGGGCGGCGGCGGATTCGTCCGCTTGCCAATCCTGCCAGCCGCCGCCGAGCGCCTTGAACAGGTCGACCGCCGCCGTCAGCCGGGCCTGGCGGGCGGAGATCAGGTTTTCCAGGGCGTCGTTGTGGCTGCGCTGGGCGATCAGGACATCGAGGTAATTGGAGTAGCCCTCGGCATAGCGGCGGTTGTAGATGTTCAGCGTTTCCCTGGTGTGCTTGACCAGGGTGTCCTGGGCGGCTTCGGCCTCGGTGTTCCAGCGCAGGTTGACCAGCGCGTCGCGCACTTCCTTGTAGGCTACTTGCAGGGCGTTCTGCCAGGCGATCAGGGATTGTTCGTTGATCGCCACGGCCTGGTCGACGCGCGCCGAGGTGCGGCCAAAGTCGAGCAGGGGGGCGAAGAGGCCCAGGCCGAGCGACCAGGCGCCGGCACCGGCGCCGAACAGGTCGCCGAGGGTTGCGCTTTCGCTGCCGAGGCTGCCGGTCAGCATGAAGCGCGGGTAATAGCCGGCCTTGGCCATGCCGATGCCGGCATTGGCGGCGATCAGGCGCTGTTCGGCTTCGCGCACGTCGGGGCGCGATTCGACGAGGCTGGCCGGCAGTCCGGCCGGCGGCACCGGCGGCATCGGCAACTGGCGCAGGTCGCCGGCGGCGATCTTGAGGGCGGGATTGCCGGTCAGCAGGGCCAACTGGTGTTCGAGCAGGGCGCGCCGCCGGCGGAATTCGGCGAGCATGGCCTGCATGCTGGCGACGGCGCCGCTCGCTTCGTGCAGGTCGAGCGGCGAGACGAGGCCGGCGTCGAGGCGGCTCTTGACGAGGCCGAGGCTTTCCTCGCGGCTTTGCAGGGATTCGACGGCGACGGCTTCCTGGGCGTCGAGGGCGCGCAGCGCGAGATAGGCGCTGCTGACCAGTCCGGCGATGCTGAGCTGGACGGCGTCGCGCGAGTAGCGGCTGGCCAAGAGGTTGGCCCGCGCCGCCTCGTTGCCGCGGCGGATGCTGCCCCAGACGTCGATTTCGTAGGCGGTGGTCAGCGCGGCGCTGCGGTCGCGCAGGATTTTCGGCGAGGCCGGATTCCAGGTGGCGGTCTTGGTGCTCGGTTTGCTGTTGCTGCCGCCGGCCTGCACGTCGATTTCGGGGAAGTAGGCGGCGCCGGCTTCGCGGGCGACGGCGCTGGCCTGTTCGACGCGGGCGACGGCGGCGCGCAGGTCGGCGTTGTTTTTCAGCGCCTGTTCGACCAGGTCGTTCAGCGTCGCGTCGGCGAACAGCGTCCACCAGCGGTTGTCGAGCACCGGGCTGGCCTCGGCCTCTTTCGGCGCGGCATCGAAGAAGCTGGCCGGCAGCCAGGCCGCGGGGCGCAGGTAGTCGGGGCCGATGGCGCAGCCGGCAAGCGTCAGCGCCAAGGCGATGGGGGCGATACGGGAAATCATGCTTGCTCCTCTTCGGCGGCGAGGTGTGTGGGGTGCGCCTGTTTGCCGCGTTCCAGCCACTTGAAGAACAGGGGGATGAAAATCGTGGCGATGAAGGTGGCGGCTATCATACCCGCGAAAACGCCGGTGCCCATCGAGCGCCGGGCGGCGGCCCCGGCGCCGGTGGCCTTGACCAGCGGAAAGACGCCGAGCACGAAGGCCAGCGAGGTCATGATGATGGGCCGAAAGCGCAGGCGGGCGGCTTCCAGCGCGGCTTCGACGGTGTTCATGCCTTCGGCGTATTTCTGGGCGGCGAATTCGACGATCAGGATGGCGTTTTTGGATGCCAGCCCGATCAGCACGACCAGGCCGATCTGGAAATAGATGTCGTTGGGCATGCCGCGCAGCCAGATGGCGGTCAGCGCGCCCATCAGCGCGAAGGGCACGGCCATGATGACGGCCAGCGGCAGCGACCATTTTTCGTACTGGGCGGCGAGGATCAGGAACACCATGACGATGGCGAAGGCAAAGGCTTTCAGCGAGGAGCCGGAACTGCGCTTTTCCTGGTAGGCCTGGCCCGTCCAGGCGATCTGGTAGCCGCTGGGCAGCGTGGCGGCGGCGGTTTCCTCGACGAGGCGGATGGCGTCGCCCGAACTGACGCCGGGCTTGCTGTCGCCCATGACCTTGGCGGCGATGAAGCCGTTGAAACGCTCGACCTGTTCCGGGCCGACGATGTTCTTGACGCGGGTGACGGTGGACAGCGGGATCATCGCGCCGCTGCTCGCGCTTTTCACGTAGATCTTGCCGATGTCGTCCGGCTTCATCCGGTAGCTGGCCTCGGCCTGCAACTGCACGCGATAGACGCGGCCCGCCTTGTTGAAGTCGTTGACGTAGAGGGCGCCGGTCATGCCTTGCAGCGCCGTGTAGATGTCGCCGATGGGAATGCCCAGCGAGAGCGCCTTCTGCTCGTCGACCTCGACGTACAGTTGCGGCACGGTGGGGCGGAAGAAGGTCGAGATGCGGGTGAATTCCGGGTGTTTCTGCAAGTCGGCGATGAAATTCTGCACCACTTCGTTGAGCTTTCTGGCGTCGCCGTCGACGCGGTTCTGCACATAGACCTCGAAGCCGCCGACGGAGCCGACGCCCCGGATCGGCGGCGGATTGAACACCAGCCCCATGCCGTCCGGCTGCATCATGCCGACGCCCATGAACTTGCCGGTCAGATCCTGGGCGGCAACCGCGCGCTTGCCCCAATCGACCAGCGGAATGAACATGGTGCCGGAGTTCGGCTTGTTGCCGCCGCTGATCAGGTCGAAACCGGCGACGGCGATGACGTGCTCGACCGCCGGATCGGCGGCGATCATCTGGCGCATGCCCTCGCCGGTGGCGGCGGTGCGCTTGAGCGTCGCCCCGTCGGGCAGCATCAGCGCCGAAATCAGGTAGCCCTGATCCTCCGCCGGCACGAAACTGCCCGGAATGACGCGGAAGAAGAAGGCGGCGACGCCGGCCACCAGCGCGAAGACCAGGGCGCCGATGACGCCGTGCCTGAGGGTGATGCCGACGGTGCGCGTGTAGGAGCGGGTGAAACGCTCGAACAGGCGGTTGAAGGGGGCGAAGAAGCGGTTTTCCGTGTGCTGCGCCTTGAGCAGCAGGGCGCACAGGGCCGGCGTCAGGGTCAGCGCGACGACGCCGGAGAGCACCACGGAAACGGCGACGGTGACGGCGAACTGCTTGTAGAGCTGGCCCGCGATGCCGCCCAGGAAGGCGACCGGGATGAACACCGCGCACAGCACCAGCACGATGGCCACCAGCGCCGTCTGCACCTCGTGCATGGCCTTGATCGCCGCCTGTTTGGGCGGTAGTTTTTCCTCGCGCATCAGGCGCTCGACGTTTTCCAGCACGACGATGGCGTCGTCGACGACGATGCCGATGGCCAGCACCATCGCAAACAGCGTCAGGGTGTTGATCGAAAAGCCGAACAGCCACAGGCCGGCGAAGGTGCCGATCAGCGAAATCGGCACCGCCACCATCGGAATCAGCGTCGCCCGCCAGCTTTGCAGGAACAGGAAGACCACGGCCAGCACCAGCAGCATGGCTTCGGCCAGGGTATGCACCACTTCCTTGATCGAGGCGGCGACGAAGCGCGTGGTGTCGAAGGGGATGACGTATCTCATGCCCTCCGGGAAGCGCGCCTTCAGTTCGTTCATGCGGGCCTCGACGCGCGCCGCCACTTCCAGCGCGTTGGCGCCGGTTTGCAGGAAAACGCCCATGGCGATGGTCGGCTCGCCGTCGAGCAGGACCTTCTGGTTGTAGCTGTAGGCGCCGAGTTCGATGCGGGCGACATCGCGCAGGCGCAGCGCGCCGCCGGGGCCGCTGGCGCGGATGACGATGTTGCCGAATTCCTCCGGCGTCAGCAGGCGGCCCTTGGCCGTCACCGTATAGACCAGTTGCTGGTCGTTCGGCGCCGGCTCCTGGCCGATCTTGCCGGCGGCGTTCTGGGCGTTCTGGGCGCCGATGGCCGCCGCGATGTCGTTGATGGTCAGGCCGAGCTGGGCCATGCGGTCGGGCTTGAGCCACACGCGCATGGAATAATCCTGGGCGCCGAGCACGATCACGTCGCCGACGCCCTTGACCCGCTTCAATTCATCGGCGAGGTTGAGGCTCGCGTAATTGGACAGGAACAAGGTGTCGTAGCGGCCCTTTTCCGACACCAGCGAGATGAGCTGCAAAATGTCGTTCGAGCGTTTCTGGACGACCACCCCGTTGCGCCGGACATCTTCCGGCAGGCGCGGTTCGGCGGCCTTGACGCGGTTGTTGACGTTGACCGAGGCCATGTCCACATTGGTGCCGACCTCGAAGGTGGCGGTGATGGTCACCGTGCCGTCGGCGGAAGCCGAGGAATTGAAATAGGCCAGATCCTCGACCCCGTTCAACTGCTCCTCGATCGGCGCGGCCACCGTCTTGGCCAGGGTTTCCGCCGACGCGCCGGGGTAGGAGGCGGTGATGATGACGATCGGCGGCGCGATCTCCGGGTATTGCGCCACCGGCAGGACCTGCGAGGCGACCAGGCCGGCGATGACGATGATGATCGAGAGAACCGACGCGAAAATGGGCCGGTTGATGAAAAATTTCGACATGGCCGGTTCTCAGGACTTGGCCGGCGGCATGGCGGCGGCGGGCGGATGCGGAGCGACCGGCGCGCCGGGGCGCAGCTTGATGAGATTGTCGATGATGACCTTGTCGCCGGCCTTCAGCCCGCCGAGCACGATCCAGTCCCGGCCGTACCATTCGCCGACCTTGACCTGGCGCGGCGCGACCTTGCCGTCCTCGGCCAGCATCACCAGCATGGCCTGTTCGGTCTGGATGATGGCCGACTGCGGCACCAGGAAAACCCCGTCGCGCATGCCGGTCAGCAGGCGGATGCGGACGAACTGGCCGGGCAGCAGTTGTTCGCCGGTGTTGTCGAACTCGGCGCGCAACTGCTGGGTGCCGAGCGTCAGATCGATGTTGCTGGCCAGGAAATTGAGCTTGCCGGTTTTCGGATAGACGCTGCCGTCGGGCAGGATCAATTCGACGCCGGCGATGTTCTTGCCGGTGACATGGCCGCCGTCGAGCCTGGCGAGATCGCTCTCGCCCAGGCTGAAGCGAACCCAGATCGGGTTGTTCTGATAAATCGAAGTGAGCAGGCTGTCGGCGCCGGTGGTAATCAAGTTGCCCTCCGACTTCACCGCGCGGCCGCTGACGCCGCTGGCCGGGGCCGTCACCGTCGTCCAGGAAAGATTCAGTTCGGCTTGGCGCAGCGCCGCTTGGGCGATGGCGTCGGCCGAGGCCGCGTCGTCGTAATCCTTGCGGCTGACCGCGTTGGCCTCGCTCAGGCCCTTCATGCGCGCCAGTTCGCGGCGGGTCTGCTCGGCCTTGGCCCTGGCGTCCGCCACGGCGATCTCGTAGCTCGAACGGTCGATCTGGAACAGCGGCTGGCCGGCCTTGACCCTTTCCCCCTCCTGATACAGACGCTTGAGCAGAATGCCGCCGACCTGGGCGCGCACTTCCGTCTCGCGGGCGCCCTCGGTCTGGGCCATGACATCGATGAAGGACGGCACGCGCTGCGGCTGGGCTTCCAGCACCGTGACCGGCATCGCCGGCGGCGCTGCGCCCGGCGCGGCGGCGGGCTTGCCGTCGGAACAGCCGGCGAGCAGGGCGGCGGCGAGAACAAGGGCGGAAAGGGAAAGAAGCGGCGGCCGGACGGCGGGCATCGTGGCGTTCTCCGGGGGCAAAGCGGGCTATTCTAACCCCGGCGCGCGGTAGTTGCGCCAGGCATTCCAGTTGAACGCCGCCCGGTCGGCAGCGGCGGCCATCCTTCAGGCGTCGCCGTCGCGCAGGATTTCCAGCGCCGGCGAACGGTAATCGCGCCGGTACAGGATCAGCAGAATGATGATGGAAAAGCCGCCGAGGATCAGCGGGTGCAGCATCCAGCCCGTGGCGGCGAGGCCGAAGTAATAGGCGCGGATGCCGCGGTTGAAATCGTCGCCCGCCAGATTGTTGGCCCCGGCCAGGCGGCGGGCGTAATCGTCGATGCCCGGCTCGCCGCGCTGGCCGAGCGGCGCGGCGCCGACCAGGATGGACAGCACGTTGAACTGGCGCAGCGCCCAGGTGAATTTGAAATAGGCGAAGACGAAGGAAGCCAGCACCAGCATCAGCTTGACTTGCAGCAGGTCATGGCTGTCGACGCGGGCGAAGGGCAGGTCGGCGGTGAAATCGGCCAGCTTTTCCGAAGCGCCGAGCGCGGCGACCAGGCCGGCGATGATGTAGATCGTGGTATTGGCGTAGAAGGTCACGCTGCTGACCAGATTGCCGATCAGCGACGAGTCGACGACCCGGACCTCGCGTTCCAGCATGCGGTACGCCCACAGCAGCCGAAAGCGGCGGCTGGCGCCGATCAGGCCGGAGGCGGTCAGGTGGCTGCGTTCGGAAAACCAGCCGTAACCGCTCCAGCAGGCGATGAAAAGAACCAGGCCGAGCCAGTCGACGGCGGCAAGGTGAGGAAAGGCGCGCATGGCGGCAGTGTGCCACAAGGCCGGCGGGCGGGGCTACGGCAAGCCGGCGCGGCGGCGGGCCTCGGCGATGTAGGCGGCGGCGTCGAAAGGCTTTCGGTGGCGCTGCATGTGCCAGATCGTTTCGGCCAGGATTTCGAGCAGCACGTGCTCGGCGTCGTGGCGCTCCAGGCGCCGGGCCAGATGCTCGAAGGCGGCGCGGATGCCGGGCGGCTGGTCGATGCTCAGTTGCTCGTGGATCGCCAGATGCAGCGACAGATGCAGGAAGGGATTCGCCTGCCCGCCGTCCGGCGTCCATTCCTGTTCCAGCGCGCCTTTCGGGTCGTCCAGCAGGGCGTGGTATTCGGGATGGCGCTCGGCCAGTTCGGCGGCGGCGATGTCGGCGCCGGCCAGCGGCAGGCGCTCCCGATGCTTGCGCCAGGCGTCGCAGAAAAAAAGACGAACCTGCTCGCGCGAGGGATTGAACAGCATGATGGCTCCGGTAAGGGGGGCGAGGGCGGAATTCTAGAGCGGTTCTGGCTTGGCGACGCGGCCTATTCACGTCATTCCGCGCTTCGTCGCGGAATCCATGCGGCGTCTGGATTCTGCGACTGCGCTTCGCTTCGCGCAGAATGACAAACGCCTGCGCTCTACGCGCTCTTGCCCGGCCAGGCGCACAGGTCGGCGACGATGCAGCGCGGGCAGTCCGGGCGGCGGGCCTTGCAGACGTGGCGGCCATGCAGGATCAGCCAGTGGTGGGCGTGCTGGCGAAATTCCGGCGGGGTGACGCGCAGCAGTTCGTCCTCGACCGCCCGCACGGTCTTGCCGGGGGCGAGGCCGGTGCGGTTGCCGAGGCGGAAGACATGCGTGTCGACGGCGATGGTCGGCTGGCCGAAGGCGGTGTTGAGCACGACATTGGCGGTCTTGCGGCCGACGCCCGGCAGCGCCTCCAGCGCCGCCCGGTCGGCCGGCACCTCGCCTGCGTGGCGTTCCTGCAACAGGCGGCAGGTGGCGATCAGATTGGCCGCCTTGGCGCGGTAGAGGCCGATGGTGCGGATGGCCTCGGCGAGCTTTTCCTCGCCCAGCGCGAGCATGGCTTGCGGCGTCGGGGCGATGGGAAAGAGGCGGGCGGTGGCCTTGTTGACGCCGGCGTCGGTGGCCTGCGCCGAGAGAATCACGGCGGCCAGCAACTGGAAGGGCGTGGCGTATTCGAGTTCGCTGGCCGGCGCCGGATTGGCGTCTTGCAGGCGGCGGTAGAACTCGGCGATGGCGGTTTTTTTCATGGCAAGGGGGCGGATTATAAGCGTTGCGTAATATGTCGCAGGGTGTAGGATGAAAGTTCCGACAAAAAAGAGGCCGTTCATCATGCGGATGCCCGACGGGGAACGTATCGATCCATCGCAATTGGTGGAGAGCAGCCCGGTTGCGATCATCGTCATCGACGCCGGGCACCGCGTGACCTACTGGAACCAGGCTTGCGCCCAACTGACGGGGGTGCCCGCCGAGGCGATGCTGGGGCGCAATGAGCAGTGGCGGGCCTTCTATCACAAAAAGCGGCCCATTCTCGCCGATCTGATGGTCGATGGCGCGCTGGAACACGAGATCAAGTCGCATTATCCCGACCAGTATCACCGTTCGGCGCAGATCGACGGCGCCTGGGAGGTCGAGGATTATTTCCCCGCTTTCGGCGATGGCGACGGCGGACGCTGGGTGCATGGCACCGCCGCCGCGCTGCGCAACGCCGACGGCGAGATCGTCGGGGCCATCCAGACCTTGCAGGACATCACCGAGCAGCGCCAGGCCGAAGCGGCCCTGCGCGACAGCGACGCCTTCCAGGCGGAGATCATCAACGGCAGTTCGGTGGCCATGCTGGTGATCGACGAGAATCATTGCCTGACGCACTGGAACCGCGCCTGCGAGATCATGACCGGCAAACCCGCCCGCGAGATGATCGGCGCCAGCGACCTGTGGCGGGTGTTCTACCCGACGCCGCGCCCGATCCTGGCCGACCTGGTGCTCGACGGCGCCAGCGAAAACATCGTCGACCGCTACTATCATGGCCGCTATCGCCCCTCGCCGGTGGTGCGCGGCGGTTACGAGGTCGAGGATTTCTTTCCCGATCTCGGCGACAGCGGGCGCTGGCTGTTCTTCACGGCGGCGCCGCTGCGCAATATCCGGGGCGGCATCGTCGGGGCGATCGAAACCTTTCAGGATGTCACCGAGCGCCGCCGCGCCGAGGAGGTGCTGCGCGAGAGCGAGCAGCGTTACCGCCGCCTGAGCCTGACCGATTCGCTGACCGGCCTGTTCAATTCGCGGCATCTGAACGACCGGCTGCTGATCGAGATCGAGCGGGCCGAACGCTACGACCGCCACTTTTCGCTGGTCTTCGTCGATTGCGACAATTTCAAGGGCATCAACGACCAGTTCGGCCATGTCGAGGGCGACAGGGTGTTGCAGACGCTGGCCGGCGTCATCGGCCACTGCCTGCGCAGCACGGACAGCGCCTACCGCTACGGCGGCGAGGAATTCGTGCTGCTCTTGCCGGAAGTCGGCGCCAAGGCGGCCTATGCGCTGGCCGAACGCCTGCGCGGCAATTTCGCCGCGCTGGAAATTCCCGCCGCCAATGGCGGCGCGATGCGCTGCACGGTCAGCGTCGGCATCACCGAATACCTGCCCGGCGACAGCAGCGCGGTGATGATGCGGCGCGCCGACGGCGCCGTCTATCGCGCCAAGGAAATGAGCAAGAACCGGGTGGTGATGGCCTGATCGCTGGAATGGACGGGGCCTTCCGGCACGCCGGGGCGCTCGGCGGGCAGGCGCCGTTCATCGGCAAAAAAGGCAGAACGCGAGGAAAAACGGGCATAATGCCAAGAATGAAAATTGTGGATTACTCCTTCATCGGCGCGGTTTTCGTAGTCTTGCCGATCAGTGCGTTGACCTGGTTCCTGCTGACCCATCAACCGACGGAAGTTTCTCCCACCCTGACGCGCCCCCTGGCCATGCAGCCGGATACGCTGCAAGCGGTCACGCCGCTGTCGCCGATCGCCGGCCTCGACCCGGCGCGCGTCGCGCTCGGCGAGCGCCTGTTCAACGACCCCCGCCTGTCCGGCGACGAAACCGTGTCCTGCGCTTCCTGCCACGATCTGGCGGCGGGCGGCGTCGATGGCCGGCGCTTTTCCACCGGCATCGGCGGCGCCACCGGCTCGATCAATGCCCCGACCGTCTTCAACAGCGCCTACAACATCGCCCAGTTCTGGGATGGCCGGGCCGCCACCCTGGAAGAACAGGCGCTCGGCCCGCTGCAAGACCCGATCGAGATGGGCGCCACCTGGCCCGTGGTGCTCGAGCGGCTGGAACGGGACGCGGAAATCCTCGCCCGGTTCCGCCGCCTCTACCCGGACGGCCTGACGGCGGCCAATGTGCTGAACGCCATCGCCACCTTCGAGCGTTCGCTGATCCCGCTCAATTCCCGCTTCGACCGCTATCTGCGGGGCGAGCGCGAGGCGCTGACGGAACTGGAGCAGGAGGGCTACCGGCGCTTTCGTGAACTGGGCTGCGTCAGTTGCCATCAGGGCATGCTGCTCGGCGGCAACATGTACCAGAAGTTCGGCATATTCGGCGACTATTTCGCCAATGTCCCGGAAACCCACAGCGACCTGGGCCGCTACAACGTCACCGGGCGCGAGGAAGACCGGCATGTGTTCAAGGTGCCGAGCCTGCGCAACGTTGCCATGACGGCGCCCTATTTCCACAATGGCTCCGCCGCCACGCTGGAAGAAGCGGTGCAACTGATGGCCCGTCTCCAGCTCGGCCGCGAGCTTTCCGGCGCCGATGTCCACGCCGTCGCCGCCTTCCTGCGCACCCTGAACGGCGAGCCGCCGAAAGCGGGGAAGAAATAATGCCCGGCCCGCGCGACCGGCTGCGCCGCTTCGGCCAGGCCCTCGGCTTCCTCGTGCTGATCGTCCTGCTGTACTGGCTGTGGAGCAGCAGCGAGCGCGTCTCGGTGCAGTCGCACAACGCCTACATGCAGTTGCTGCAACGGGTGCAGCGTTCCGATGTCGAGCTGAACGCGGCGGTGCTGGCGAGCTATTCCGGCATCTTGCAGAATTACGACCCGCTCGTCCGCCACATCAACGACATTCGCTCCGAGGAGGAGGATTTGCGGAACATCCCGCCCTGCCTGCCGGACGATGCCCGCGAGCGCCTGCGCCGCCTGGTCGAGCAACTGCTGGCCAGCCACTGGGAGCGGGTGGATGATGTCGATCGCTTCATGCGCGTCAGTTCGGTGCTGCGCAATTCCAGCATGTATTTCCCGCAGGCGGCGGAACTGGCCTTGCAGCAGATGGGCCGGCACACGGCGGAACTGGAGCAGCTCGTGCTGCGCATCCAGGCCTTTTCCAACGGCATGGGCGCCGGCGACGAAGAACGGTTGACGCTGAAACTGGAAGAATTGCAGAAGGAAAACCACCCCTTCCACCGCCTGCCGGCCTTCCGGCAACTGCTGGCGCACGGCGAGCAGATCGTCAAGCGGCGGCCCGAAATCGACATGCTGGTCGACCGCATCCTGCACCCGGCGTCCATCGTGCTGCTCGAAGATGTCGCCCGCACCTATGTCGAGGGCTACGAGGAAGCCTCGCGCCGGGCCGCGAGCTTCCGCCAGATGTTCTATCTGCTGACCCTGCTGCTGGCCGCCTATGTGCTGTACGCCCTGTTCCGCTTCGAGCGCGACCGCCGCCGGCTGGCCGTGGCCCACAAGAACCTCGCCGAACGCTACGCCGCGCAACTCTCGGCCGAGCGCGAACTGCGGCTGTACGCCACGGTATTCACCAACGCCGCCGAAGGGATGGCCATCACCGACGCCGAAACGCGCATCGTCGCCATCAATCCGGCCTTCTCGACCATCACCGGCTACGCGGCCGGGGATGTCATCGGACGCCCGACCTCGCTGTTGAAATCCGGCCGGCAGGATGAAGATTTCTACCGCGCCATGTGGCGGGAACTGGAAGTCAATGGCCGCTGGCAGGGCGAGATCTGGAACCGCCACAAGAATGGCGACATCTTCCCGGAATGGCTGTCGATCGCCTCGGTGAAGGACGAGCAGGGCGAACTCACCCATTACATCGGCATCTGCACCGACATTTCCGAGCGCAAGCGCAACGAGGCGCGCATCCATCACCTGGCCCACCACGATGCCCTGACCGGCCTGCCCAACCGCCTGCTGCTCGAAGACCGCATCAGCCAGGCGATGCTCAAGTCCAAACGCAGCGGCAAGTGGATCGGCCTCGCCTTCATCGACCTCGACCGCTTCAAGAACATCAACGACACCCTCGGCCACGAAGTCGGCGACCGCCTGCTGGTGCAGGCGGCGCAGCGCGGGCTGTCGGTGCTGCGCGACTCCGACACGCTGTCGCGCCAGGGCGGCGACGAATTCGTCGTCGTGCTGCCCGATCTGGAAAACCGCCAGGACGCCATGCACGTCATCCGCAAGCTCCTGGCGGCGCTGTCCCAGCCCTATGTGCTGGCCGGCCATGAACTGACCATCACCAGCAGCGCCGGCATCGCCCTCTATCCCGACGACGGCAAGACCGTCTCCGAACTGCTGCGCAAGGCCGACACCGCCATGTACCGGGCCAAGGAAGACGGGGGCAACACCTGCCGCTTCTTCTCCTCGGAAATCAACACCGCCTCGCTCGGCACGCTGCTGCTGGAAAACGATCTGCACGGCGCCCTCGACCGCGACGAACTGCACATGCACTTCCAGCCCAAGGTCGATGCCGCCGATGGCCGGCTGGTCGGCGCCGAAGCCCTGATGCGCTGGGAACACCCGACGCGCGGCCAGGTTTCGCCGGGCATCTTCATCCCGCTCGCCGAGGCCACCGGCCTCATCAACGCCTTCGGCGAATGGGCCATCCGCACCGTCTGCGCCCAGCAGCGGGCCTGGCTCGACGCCGGCCTGCCGGCGGTGCCGGTGGCCGTCAATATCTCGGCCCAGCAATTCGCCCAGCGCGACCTGCCGCGCCTGGTCGGCGACATGCTGACCGAATACAACCTGCCGCCCCGGCTGCTCGAACTGGAACTGACCGAATCGCTGCTGGTGCGCAACGCCAGCCGCGCCGCCGAAGTGCTGGAAACCCTGCGGCGCATGAACGTCAGCGTCGCCCTCGACGACTTCGGCACCGGCTATTCCTCACTGAGCTACCTGCGGCAATTCCCGGTGCAGGCATTGAAGATCGACCGCAGCTTCATCAGCGAAATCGGCGAGCCGGGCGAATCCGGCGAATCGGTCCGCCTCGTCTCGGCGATCATCGCCATGGCCCACGAACTCGGCCTGCTGGTCGTCGCCGAAGGCGTCGAAAACGCCAGCCAGTGCGATTACCTGAAATTTCACCAGTGCGACCAGTTCCAGGGCTACCTGTTCGGCAAACCCATGCCGGCGACCGAATTCAGACAACTCCTGGGCGCCGGCAAAGCCAGCCAGGACGAGGCCGCGGTGACGGCCTGATTCCGTTTCCACTTCAATCGTTAAATTATTGAGATGCCCCGTCATTGCGCGCTCCGTCGCGGAATCCATGCGGCGTCTGGATTCTGCGACTACGCTACGCTACGCGCAGAATGACGAAGGGCGCGGTTATCGCATTGAAATAGAAACGGAATGACGGGTTCTGGCCGCCCTACGCCGTCGTCGCCGCCAGCCGGGCGCGCAGTTGGCCGCAGGCGCCTTCGATGTCCTGGCCGGCGGATTGGCGCAGGCGGGTCAGGATGCGGCGGCGGTTGAGGCTTTCG
>Ga0209628_10001385_pt1 | contig 15604 bp, 8 predicted proteins | sample TergutCu122P4_FD_187285 | JGI IMG/M metagenome (GOLD analysis project Ga0209628, IMG submission 187285) | Cubitermes ugandensis P4 segment gut microbial communities from Kakamega Forest, Kenya - Cu122 P4 (SPAdes) (version 2) | ecosystem: Host-associated > Arthropoda: Insects > Digestive system >...
AATACACCCCCAAAGGTGGTAATGCCTCAGTTGCAGGATGTTTCTCTGCGACAGGCGGAGATTATGCTGAAAGCCATCGGGCTTGAACTTGCTCCGATAATTTACAAAGCGAGTCCGTACGAAAATGCTGTGTTAGAACAACTTTACAAAGGAAGGGTCATACTGTCCGGAACGGAAGTCAGCACCGGAGAAACTATTACTTTGGTAGTTGGAAAAAATCCGGATGATTTACCCGATGAATTAGAAAATGAAACGAATGAAGAATGAACACACATATTTATATTATGCAAAAACAACTCATTAAAACTTTTTTCCTGTTTTGCCTCTTTGGTTTAAGCAGTACGCTTTTTGCACAGGAATTTTTAACCGGTCTTAAAACAAATCCGCAAATACAGGATGAAGTTCGGAAACAAAAGAACACTCAGAAGTCGGGGAAAACCGAAAACACGCCCTTGTGGCTTCCTTTTTTTGAGGATTTTTCAAACTACACAGGGTATCCGAATGAGAATCTGTTTGTTGATAAACAGGCTTTTGTGAATACTACTTTTCCAGTGTTTTCACCCACCATTGGCGTTGCTACTTTAGATGCTTTGAATGAATTGGGAGAGATTTATCCGCATTTGACTACCACTCCGAGAGGTGCCGATACACTAACCTCTCGCTTTATAAGGCTAGACTCACTACTTGTTGCAGGTGTTTTAAAACCATTAACACCAGCAGATTCTATATATTTCAGTTTTTACTTTCAGCCTGGTGGCGGCGGTATTGTGGGCAGTGAAATATGGGAATTAATAGGAAGTCAACCGAATGTTAATGACTCTCTCGTACTTGAATTTGGATTTACTAAAGATATTTTGCCGGATTCTTCCCTTACGGTTTGGAAACATATTTGGTCAACCTCAGGATTTGCGCTAAAAGATTGGACCTCACAAAACCCACTCCAATATTTCAAACAGATATTGATTCCAATTACGGATGCTAATTTCTTCTGTGATAAATTTCAATTCAGATTTAGAAACTACGCAAGTTTGTCCGAAGAAAGCCACGACAGTTGGGTAGGAAATGTGGACCAGTGGCACATTGACTATATTCGCTTGGATGTGAATAGAAATTATAAGGATGAATTTACCAACGACCTGGCATTTGCGATTCCTACTACATCAATGTTGGAAAAATATCAGGCGATGCCGTGGGATCAGTTTCATAAAGACGATTTAAAAAAGAATTTTACCAATTATTTGACAAATCTAAGTGATGGCTCGCGTTCTTCAACATATAAATACTTTATATTCAAGAATAGCAATATTGTTTATACACACTCTGATCAAAATGCTTTAAGTACAAATCCTTATTTTTCACATGGTTTTAATATAATTGAAATCCAGCGTAATCCTCCAATTACCTATCTACCCGCATTAACGGATACCACAACTTATAAAATTGTTCACGTGTATGCGAATACTGCTGTGGGAGAGGTGTTTTGTCTCTCCAATGATACATGTGTTTTTGAACAAAAATTCGGCAACTTTTTTGCGTATGATGACGGTACCGCAGAATATGGATATTGTTTGAACAATCCGTTGAACTATGCTTTTTTAGCAATGAAATTTTCACTGCGGGAACCCGATACATTAAGCGCTGTAAGGATGTGGTTTAACCATACCAAAGAGAGTGCCAATCTGAACGCTTCTTTTACGATTATGGTTTGGAAAGATGAAAATGATAAACCCGGTTCTGTTATCTATAAACAGGAAAAAAATAAACCCGGTTTTGGAAACCATTTTCTTGATTTTTCCGAGTATAGATTTAATGAAAAAATACTTCTTGATACCGGAGTTTTCTGGATTGGATTTGAACAACACGGGAACGTTCAACTAAATATTGGGTTTGACCAAAATACCGATTCAAGAGATTATTTCAAATACAACACCAACGGGAATTGGGAAAACTCTGTTTTTAAAGGAACTCCTATGCTGAGACCCGTCTTTGGAAAACTTAATAATTTGAGTATCAAGAATATTCCTGCAACAACGACCGTCGTTTATCCTAATCCAACCACAGGACAATTGACAATTGACAATGGACAATGGACAATTAATAATGTGGAAATTTACGATATTTACGGCAGAAAACAACTGTCAATTGTCAATTGTCAATTGTCAATTAATGTAATCAACATTTCCCATTTGCCGGCAGGAATCTATTTTGTAAGAATTTACAAAGATAACAACACCATTGAAACCGTGAAAATAGTTAAAATATGAAAATATCCCTAAATCGTCCCCTTGTTTTTTTTGATGTTGAAACCACCGGTTTAAATGTTGGGAAAGATAAAATAATAGAATTGGCTTTACTCAAAATTTATCCTGACGGCAGGGAAGAAGAAAAAGTATGGCGCATTAATCCCGAATTTCCTGTATCTAAGGAGGCGGAAGCGGTGCATGGCATTAGCAACAAGGATTTGGAAAATGAGCCTGTTTTCTCAGAAATTGCAGATGAGATTCTTGACTTTCTTGAAAACTGTGATTTAGCTGGGTATAATTCCAATAAATTTGACCTTCCGTTGTTGATTGAAGAGTTTTTAAGAATTGGAAAAGATTTTGATTTAAGAGACAGAATGTGCATTGATGTACAGAATATTTTCCACAAAATGGAACCCAGAAATTTAAGTGCGGCCTATCGTTTTTACTGCTTCAAAGAACTCACTGATGCGCATCAGGCGCTTGCAGATACACGCGCTACATTTGAAATTCTGAAAGGTCAACTTACTAAGTATGAAGGAGAAACACATCAAGATACAAAAACAGGAAAAGTTACAAGATTAGAGAATAATGTAAAATTGTTGAGTGAATTTTCCCGTGAACACAGAACTGTTGATTTTGCCGGACATATCGTTTTTAATGAAAAAGATGAAGAAGTTTTCAACTTTGGGAAGTACAAAGGAGTTCCCGTAAAAAAAGTGTTTACGATTGAACCTCCCTATTATGATTGGATGATGAAATCAGATTTTCCGCTTTACACCAAAAAAATAATTACAAAAATTTATAGAGATTTAAAAATGAGATAAATGGACATTGAACAAATATTATTTATAATAATTGCATTGGCGCTGTCGATTTTCAGTTTATACAAAAAATCGAAAAGACAAAAACAGCATCAGTCTGTTTCTAAAGAAGAGGAAAACTTCCCTTTTTATCTAAATGAAGACGATTCTTTAAGCGAACCGGAGCCGGTATTTTTTTATCAACAGAATGATGTTAATATGCAAGAAAAGATAAATATTTCTTCAAAACAGAGTAAAAAGAAACAAAAAACTCAAAATATTGAAAAGAGAGATTTTCCTAAAAAAAATCCGCAAATTATTCCGCAAGATAGTGATTTAGAGAAAGAAACAGATATTTCTGATCTATTTGAGGGCACCGACTTACAAAAAGCATTTTTATTTGGTGAAATTTTTAAAAACGTTAGAAATTAACTAAATACGTTTTTTTTATTCATTTTTTATGCATTTCGTAACGATAGAAACGAAATAAATTTATCTTTACCCCCTTAAAAATAATCTCAAAATTTATGTTTAATATAATTTAATGGCTATGATTAAAAAGTTACTTTTTACACTTTCATTGTGTATGTTGGCACTGGGCGTTTTATATGCTCAAAGTACCATTAAAGGTGAGGTCAAGGATCAAAATGGCAATCCCCTTCCCTACCTTCAAGTCTTCCTAAAACAGGAGGGTAAGAATGTGAATATGGGTATGACAGATGATAAGGGCCAATACCAAATCTTTGGAGTTTCTGCGGGAACTTACGACATTTCCACCGGTGGAGTCATGACTTGTATGACCATCCATACCGAAAAGGGAATTTATGTTCCGAATTCAGAAACAAAGTTCGTTAATCTTCAGATTAACTGTTCTAACGAACTGAAAGAAGTGGAGATACCCTATGTACCTCCTGTTTTTACACAAGACAACACTACATCTTCTCAAAAATTAACAGGAGATGAGGTGCGTAAAACCCCGGGACGTTCAATATCCGCCGTACTTACAAGTATGGAGGGTGTGGCTTCAGTGGACGGAACGGTTCAATCTATTCGTGGACACCGTAGCGACGGACAACAAACCATTATTGATGGAGTTCGTGTTCGCGGTTTAAGCGGTGTTTCTTTTCAAACTATTGAGGGACTTGAACTTCTTCAAGGCGGTATTCCTGCCGAATATGGTGATGGTACAAGTTTTACAATTATTACTACCCGTGGTGTGGCAAAAGAGTATCACGGTAGTGTGGAACTTAGAAGTTCATTGGAAGGCTCAGGTCAAATGTTGGGAGAGGCTACCATTACGGGACCTCTGCTCAAGGGTAAAACCCCTCAAGATCCTGCCAGAATGGGGTTTTTGCTCTCAGCTAGCGGTTCTTATGATATTGACAGTCGCCCCGCACATGGTGGTGTTTGGATTGCTAAACCCGACGTTATTCAAGGCATTATTGATGATCCTATCCGTTGGAATATTGTTGGAGAAAAATATACACCGGTTTATCGTGTAAATGAACTTGAAGCAGATGCCTTTCACAAAATTAAATTTAGAAAAGATGCTCAGTATTGGAATTTTCTTGCTCAAGCGAAAATTGATATTATGGGAGGCGGAAAAGATGCAAGAGGAAGGTCTAAAAACAACCTTCGCTTCTCTGTGTCCGGTTCCTATCAATTTAACAGCGGACATAACTGGAGGTACGAGTCATCTCTATTTAATTCCAGTCATAATTCTGTTTTTTCCAATAATACATTGAGATTAAATGCTAGACTTATGCACCGCGTAAAAACAGATACTGCGGCAAATGCTATTCTGAAAAACGTAATGTACGACATTAGTGCAAACTTCCAGTTAATCAATAGTATGACACAAGACAGAGTTCATAAAGGTAACATGTTTGATTATGGATATATTGGAAAATTTTCCACAGAAAGAAAAGATTACTACAAAGATATTTTGTATAGATTTTACGATCCAACCGTACCAATAGATGAGATAGATTCAACTACAAAATTTTGGGATTTGCCTATCGTAGCAATTTCTAATTGGCAAGCCCCGTACTGGGTTGCCTTTGATAAAGATGGATGGACCAAAAACGGAGGAGGTTATTACAACCCCGAACTGATACCCTATACTTCAGCGTTGGTTGACCTTATCAAAGAGAAGACTTTAGTTGATATTCTCACTGCTACCGAGGAAGAAAAACAAAAAGTTATTGACTTTTTGGGGAGTGCTTTGGGAGGGTTTAATTATAATTTCAATTACGACCATTATTCGATCTTTTATGGACTTCTTAACGGAAGCAGTCCGGGCAATGTCGCAACGAATTTGTATTATGCACCTGGAGTTGTTGCATCATTTGGGCTTTCAAAATCGAGAGAGGCAACCATTGGAGCAAGAATAAACTTATCTCTTAATATTCTTGACCATGAAATTAAATTTGGTGCCGAATTTGACAAACGCACCCAAAGAAGTTACGGAATTAGTGCCAACAGATTGTGGACGCAAATGAGATACTTAACCTATGACGAATCTTATTTTCCATTTAATTTTGACGACTCATACTGGAAAAGCGATCCGTTAGCGAGTGGCCCTATATATGAAGAGCAGGACGAAGATCCTGAACTTCCACCCTATATTATTACCGATACACTTATGTACCATGTGGCTCCCAAGTTGACAAATTTTGATAAAAATCTCAGAAACTATTTGGGCATAAAAAATGAAAAACAATACCTTGATATTGACAGTTACGACCCAAACATGTTTGCGAGTGCAGGATTGGGTTTGTTTTCTAACTATGAACTTCTTAACTCAGGAGATAACATTGTGAGCTACAGTGGTTTTGACTACAAAGGAAATATTTCTAATAGAAAATTGAATTTAGAAAGGTTTTTTTGTGATTCAGATTTCCATGCTGATGATAAATACTGTATTGGTGCTTTTGAACCTATTTATATGGGTTTTTATATACAGGATAAATTCTCAATCTCAAATCTTCTTTTCTCATTAGGTTTGCGCGTGGATTATTTCAATGCCAATCAATATGTATTAAAAGATCCGTTTTTGCTAAGACCCGCGGTTGATGTTAAGTACTTGAAAGGAGATAAAGATTGGTTAGATTATAAATTTCCTGATAATATTGGTGGCGATTGGATCCCCTATGTTGCTTTAGCCGATAATGATGCATCAACTGCACCTCAGAGTATTGTAGCCTACAGAAATGGAAAAATTTGGTATAATAATCAAGGACAAGAGATTACAGACCCAATATCTTATTTGGGTGCAGGAGGTCCCATAATGGAAGAGGCGCCCGCTCCCGATGCAGTTTCCAAAGTTGGCTACAAAGCATTTACAAAATATAAACCACAATGGGGTGTAATGCCGCGTATCTCTTTCTCTTTTCCTGTTTCTACAAACTCACTGTTCTATGCACACTATAATATCGTGACAGTTCGTCCTACAAACTTACAAATTAATCCTATAGCATACCTGTTTATTTCGGAACGTCAAAGTCCGAGAAATATTATTGCAAATCCTAATCTTAAACCCCATAAAACAGTAATGTATGAGATCGGATTTCGCCAAGCAGTTGGAGAATATGCAGCACTTAGTTTTGGCGCTTACTACAATGAAATTAGAGACCAGGTTCAATCCTACCGTTATACGGGCGCTTATCCAAACACTTATTATTCTTATGAAAACCAAGATTTTGGAACAACTCAGGGGTTTGTGCTGGGACTTACGATGAGGGGGGCTAAAAACTTGTCTTTCCGCGCTAACTACACCTTGCAGTTTGCCAAAGGAACAGGTTCAACATCAGGATCCAACCTTAGTATTATCGCATCCGGTCAGCCGAATCTAAGAACGCTCACAAACTTAGACTATGATCAACGCCATAATATTTCTGCAACAGTTTATTTGAGTTACCCGCAAGGTGCCGCTTATAATGGTCCTAAGACGTTTAGACAGAAGAAGGGTTCAGATACATCTAAAGAGATAAGATGGTTGGAAAATGCCGGAGTTTCTTTATCACTTTTTGCAGCTTCCGGTATGCCCTACTCCCGTTCGGGAATTGTGTATTCTGTGTTGGGTTGGGGGGAAAGAAAAGAAGGACAACTTAAAGGGAATATTAATGGTGCTAATCAGCCCTGGCAGTTCAACTGTAATCTTAGAGTTGACAAGGCTTTCTATTTAAATTTAGCGAATAAAAAAGAAAAAACAGAATCGGGAAAACCTAGAAATAAACCAGGTGCTCTTACCTTTGTTTTAGATTTTCAAAATCTTCTGAATCTTAAAAGTGCTATTAGTGTTTATGACTACACCGGCCGACCGGATTCGGACGGTTATACAACATCATCATTATTTATTAGATCTATTCAGGATGGGTATATTTATAATATGCCGGCTTCTTCTGCTAAGAACTATTATGACATGATGATTTCAAGCCCCTTTAATTATAATACACCCTTCTGTGTAGTCTTGGGTATAGAATTTTCTTTTTAATGTCTCACTTAGTAAAAATATTAATAATTATGAATAGTAAATGTAAATTTTTTATTGTATTTTCCCTGATATTCTTATTTGCAACCTTACAGGTACAGGCAGAAAGATACAAGGGACCTGTTGTAAAAAAATCTTCAAAAGAGAATGCAGAATGTACGAAACCGAGTAAAGCTATTGATCTTTCCTTAAACAATGTTCGCGCATATCTTAAATCAAATGGAACCATGTGGTTTAGAGAAAATGCTGAATATGAAGTCCCCAAAGGTTCCGGAAAAACATCTTTGTTTTCAGGATCTCTTTGGATTGGAGGGATTGATGATGGCGGAAACGTTCGTGTAGCTGCTATGAGATTCGCACAAGATGGAAACGACTACTGGACCGGACCGCTTAAAGTGGATAACGCCAGTATTATTCCTGCTTCCTGTGCCTACTGGGACAAGTTTTTTCCCATGTCTCGCGTTGAGGTGGAAAGACACAATAATGCCATTAGAGACAAAGACCCGAATTATGTAATGCCTAAATCTATCAAAGAATGGCCGGCTCATGGTCGTGCGGCATTTGGTGAATCAAGGTATTTAGCTCCCTATCATGAAATCGCAGGAGATCCTAATACTTACGAACCGGAATTGGGAGACTACCCTTATTATGACTTCAGTAACGACCTTTGCCCTTGGACTTCCATTAACAAAAAGAGAGCCATGGAATGTCCGTGGGTAGATATCTATGACTCTTGTGATGCGTTTGGAACAATTCCGAACAAAAGAGGTTTACCTTTGACTCCTGAAAGAATAGCTACACGTCAAAACCCTGCATACGGATGGGATAATATGCAAATCTATGCAGACCATGTGCTTAAAGGAGATGAAACGGTGTTTTGGTTTCTTAATGATAGGGGAGGTAAACATGGTGAGTCAAAAAGCCTTTATTCCATAGGTCTTGAAATCAGAGTACAGGCTTTTGCTTTTGCTACTAATGACGAACTTAATAAGATGACTTTCTACTCCTACGAAATTATTAACAGAGGTTCTAATACGCTCAAAAAAACCTACTTTTCGCAATGGTGCGATCCTGATTTAGGATTTGCCGGTGATGACTATGTGGGTTGTGATATTTTGAGAGGATTGGGATATTGTTATAATGGTACTCCAAAAGATGGTAAAGGCGAGGTTTGGGCGTATGGAGAAAACCCCCCGGCAGTAGGGTTAGACTTTTTCCAAGGTCCCTATATAGATAAGGACGGTACAGACAGTCCTTCATTTAACCCCGCTCTCGCTAATATTAATGGAAATCCCGATCAGATTGCATATTGTGAAAGATTTGTGAAAAAAATATTTGAAAAGTGGGGAAAAAAACCTGGAACTACTGTTCAGGATTGGTGGGAATATAATGGAGAGCATAACCTTTCAGATACACTTATTGTAACTTTACCTAATGGCACAAGAGAAGTCGTGAGATGGAACGACCAGTTTGCCATAAATGGCGTTAATTTTGATGACGGAATTGTGGACAACGAGCGTTTCGGAATGCGCGCTTTTGTGTATCATAATAACGATTATACCAAACTGGGAGACCCACATGATGCACCGGGACATTACAATATGTTAACCGGAAGATGGAAAGGTGGTGAGTATATGTACTATGTTAAAACTGCTTTTGTAGAAAACCCGACAGACGAGAGTGTAATTACTATTTTTATGTTTCCTGAAGGAACAGACATTTGTAATTGGGGAACACGCGGAATATCACCTGGACCAGACTTTTATGGTGGGGGAAAAACGGGTAATTGGTCTGAATATAAGCAAAATAACACACCAGGCGACCGCCGATTTATGCAGTCAGCAGGTCCTTTTACACTTAACCAGGGTGCTTGTAATTATGTAACTGTGGGAGTTCCTTGGGCGAGGGCTAATGCCGGAGGAAATAGAGCAGCACTCCCATTATTGTTTGTAGCAGACGACAAAGCACAGGCATTGTTCGAGAACTGTTTCAAAATCATTGATGGACCGGATGCTCCCCATCTTACGATTAGAGAATATGACAGAAAATTAATAATGTTGTTATCTAATCCTCCGTATAGTAATAACGCCAATGAGGACTATATTGAAGAAGATAAAACAATTCCGGATTCAGTTCGTCTTTCTACAGGTGTGGTTTATAATGGTACAGACTACGACAAAAGTTATCGTTTTGAAGGATATCAAATATACCAGGTTTATGGGCCCGAAGTAGGTGCTATTGATTTGGAAAATCCTAATTTAGCAAGGTTAATCAAACAGTACGATATTATTAATTATAATGAAAAAACGGGTGAACCTATCGGAAGACTTATTAATTGGGAGTTTGACGGAGATTTGGGAACATCTGTTCCTAAGGAAAAAGTATATGGTTCTAACACCGGAATAGAGCATTCTTTCGAAGTTACAAGGGACGCTTTTACTAAAGATTTGTTGGTAAATTACAAAACCTATTATTTCATTGCGGTTGCGTACGCCTATAATGAATACCTTCCTTTCGAGCTTGATCAACATAACCCTGATGGATTATGGGGTAATAAGCTTCCATATCTAAGAGGTAGAAAAACCCCGGAAGGAAAATCTGTAACTCCCATTCAGGGTATTCCCCACCCACCAACTGTGCATGGAGGGGGATTATCCTTAAATAGTAATTATGGAAATATTCCGGTAATTACCCGTATTGATGGACAAGGTAATGGTGGAAACGCACTTGATATTTCAAAAGAAACTATGGAAAAAATAGCAAGGGGTGGTGATAACGGCGACTATAGAGCTAGAGAACTGCAATATGAAAAAAATGCAGGACCTCTTAGTGTTAAAATAATTGACCCGCTGCGTGTTAAACCGTTCGATTATACACTCGTTATCATTGATACGGCAATGCTTAAACACGATACGGTTATATCCAAAAAACAAAAAAATATTAAAGATGTTGGAAATGACGCAATTTGGATACTTACAATTGACCAATCAGTATCAGATGAGGAACTTATAAAAGCAGGTCTATTTTATAAGGATGGAGATGGAAATGAAATACCCATAAGAGAGTTCAAGTCACAATGTGGAATAGGACAATATTATGAGCAAGTCATTTTCCCGTTAGGTATCTCAGTAGCAATTAAAAATGCAGACTTTACAACGAAAGACCCGCTAACACTTAAACACTGGAATGATATTTTAATTGACTTTAGATACATGACTAAAGAGAAAAAAGAAATCGACAAGTATTATGAGGACAATATGTTTAGAATAAAATTTGTGTACCTGCAAAGTGAAAAAATAGATATCAAAAACGATATTGTTTTTGAAAATGGCGGAAGTGAGTGGATTACAGGATTAAGTGATGATAATGAAGATCTCCCATCGAATTGGATACGTGCGGGAAATAAACATTTTGATACATGGGCAACTGCCAATACAAAAACTCCCTCTGCTCGGGAAGACTTTAATCTTGTAAGACAGGAGGACTTTTTCTTCCCCTCGAAAAGTGTATGTGATGACCATGTCTCCCAAAACCCTCTGAATGGTCAGTTTGCTGATCGTGCGTTTAAAGATTATGAAGGTAAATTTGGTACACTTTGTAAAGGAACTTGGGCGCCATACGTTTTAACATCTCCTTATAACGGTTGTCCCCAGGCAAAATTTACCGAACCGGATTTTATACCCGGAACGGGGTTTAAAGAACCTAGTTTTGGTCCGGATTATGGTGATGCTTATGGTTCCGGACCTACAAATTATTACGATATTGGAACCGGAACCAACAATGAACATCCACCGTTCAATGGACTTACGCACATGTGCTTACAGCCTGGATATAATCAAACAATGACAAATTTATATTCCGTTAATATTGTTCTTACACCGGATAGATCTTTATGGACGAGAAGTATAGTTTTAGAGTCGTGTAACGACCCTAAAAAAGCTGAAGGAGGTGCATTAAAGAATGAACCGAGAAAAGCAAAATCCGTGGACAAAGATGGAAATCAGGATAACTCTAAAGATGGATTTGGAAATAAAGGAGATGAAGGTATGGGATGGTTCCCGGGTTATGCTGTCAATATTGAAACAGGGGAACGACTTAATATTATGTTTTCGGAAAACTCGGATACTACCCTAAGAAAATTTGGAAATCTTGTTAATGGAAGTGATATGATTTTTAATCCGACCTCTACCTATGCTATGTTTACGAAAGATTATCAATTAGGAAACTATACTATTGATGCCGGAACAACTTTATCAAAACAGCAGTATGATAATTTATATCAAGATCCCTTATGGGGCCCCCATAAATTAGCAGAACGCGGAATTGAAAGAGTTTGGGGTGGCATGCACTATATTTATGTGTGTAATAGTTCGGGAAATACCTGTCCTGCTTTTTATCTAATTAACAACAAAGATATAACGCCAAACCTTAGTGATTGGTTCAAATTACCCGATAATTTCTTAAAAGGGTTTAAACGGAATTTCAATCTTAGCAACGAAACCTTCGAGCTTGCAGGTAGAGAATGGGGAGGAATAGACGGATATTTGGATAAAGGAAAAAAGTTCCCCTATTATGATTGTGGTCCTTATGATGAATGTCGTTGGTTGGTTCAAAAATTTAAGACACTTAACAATATTTACGATATTATTAGCACAAAAAATACTAAGATGCAGTTGTTTAACAATGTTATGTACACCCATATACCATTGCAACCGGCTGATCCTGAACTGCACAGTAAGTGGTTAAGTTGCGATGTAACCTATAAAATCCGCGTTACTCGTCCCTATATGAGATATATTTCAAGATGGTACGATTCTCCGGAGGCAAGAAATAAAGATTACACCGTTCCGGATGAATATGCAAAATATCAGGGTTTCCCTGTTTACAAACTATCCACGAGAGGTATGGAACCCACATTTGAAGATACAAGAGTATTTAACTCTATTCTGGAGAATATTAATATAGTTCCCAACCCCTATCTTTGTTTCGATACCTATGAAAGAAACGCCCTTACAACAATGGTTAAAATTACAAATTTGCCTACGGATTTGAAAAACAATGCTCAAATAACTATCAATATCTACACGGTAAGTGGAATTTTAGTACGCACACTAACCAAGGGAGATAGCGAAACAGCCTTTGTTAACTGGGATTTGAAGAATTATGCAAATATACCCATTGCAAGTGGTGTGTATATAATTCATGTGAACTGCCCCGGTATTGGAGAAAAAGTATTGAAATTCTTCTGTACAATGCGTCAAACCGACTTGAATCAATTCTAATCACATTATTTGTTAGTAACATTAAAATATTAAGATTATGAAAAAATATAACAAAACATTGCTAATTTGCATCATGCTTGGTTGCTTCGCCATGGCATTTACTGCTATGGCAGGAAACAGAGACCGTTCAGGTCAGTCCGGAGCACAACACCTTCTTAATGACCCATGGGCACACTCAGCAGGGTGGGGCTCTTGTGGTGTAGCAGAAACACGTGGTTTGGAATCAGTATTCAGTAATATTGCAGGCCTTGCTTTTACTAAAAAAACAGATATTGCGTTTTCCAGAACCCAATTTCTATCCGGGGGACAAACCGGCATTGGTATTACGGCAGTTGGTATTGCTCAAGGATTAGCTGCAAAAAATAAAGAAACCGGAAGAAAAACAGACTTAGGTACTATTGCCATTTCTGTTTTTTCCATGGGATTTGGTGAAATACTCGCTACTAATGAAAATGAACCGGATGGAGACGGCTCAGCCTTCGCTCCAAAACAGAACTTCATAGGAATTCACTATGCTAAATCCTTTAACAAATTTATTCACGGAGGTATCTCTTTTAAGCTTGTTAATGAAAGTAATTCTTATGTTCATTCCACAGGTGTTGCTATTGACATAGGAGTACAGTACCTTTCCGGTCCTTACGACAACTTTAAAATCGGAGTTGCTCTTAAAAACCTGGGACTACCAATGACCTACAGAGGAGATGGACTTTCAGCAAAAGTAGTTCCTGAATATCTTGACTATTTGGGTACTTTTCAAAGCCGTGCGGCAGAAGCTGAACTACCCGCTCTACTAACTATCGGCGTTTCTTACGATTTTCTCATCTTCCCGGAAGGATACCAACAAATGTCTAAAGAGGATAGAAAACTTGAAGGATTAACACGCGCACAAGCACTGCACCGTATTACGCTAGCGGGGTCTTTCGTGGCAAATGCTTATTCCAGAGATAACTTTGCATTAGGTCTTGAATATGGATTTATGCAATATTTTCAAGTGCGCGCCGGCTATGTTCTTGAAAGTTTCGCTACAAAAAAAGTGGATGGAAAAGACAGGCTTTATGTGAACCAGGATTGCTTGTTTTTGGGACCGAGTGCCGGGGTTACTGTAGGTATTCCTTTAGCAAAAAAAGGAAAAGGAAATCGAATACTCTTATTTGATTATGCTTATAGGTTTACATACTACTGTAAAGGAAACCACTACATTGGTGTGAAGCTCAGCTTGTAAAGGCTAACTTCCATCTTTATCAAAAAATTAAAGAGGCTTATTTTAAGCCTCTTTAGTTTCTTTTTTACAAAATTTTTTACAACAAAATAATTATGAACAAAGTTAAGTACTACTCAGTAGAAAGTTTGGAGGCTCTGAAAAAAGAACTCTACAACCTTGAAACAGTGGAAAGACCAAAAATTTCCAAAGCAATTGCTGAAGCCAGAGACAAAGGCGACCTTTCGGAAAACGCAGAATACGACGCTGCCAAGGAAGCACAAGGAATGCTGGAACTGAAAATAGGAAAATTAAAGGATATTATCGCTAACGCAAGAATCTTGGATGAATCAAAAATAGATACATCAAAAATTCTAATCTATTCCATTGTTACTATTAAAAATCTTTCCAATAATATGGAAATGACCTATACTATTGTTCCCGAGCCCGAAGCCGATTTTAAAGCAGGTAAAATTTCTATCAATTCTCCTATAGCAAAAGGTTTGCTCGGAAAAAAGAAAAAAGAAATTGCAACAATACAAGCACCCGCCGGAACGTTACAGTTTCAAATTATTAACATTTCAAGGTAAAATGGAAACAATCTTTACTAAAATTATTAAAGGCGATATTCCTTGCTATAAAATTGCAGAAGATAATGATTATTTCGCTTTCTTAGATATCCGCCCCTCTTCTAAAGGACATACTCTGGTAATCCCGAAAACTCAAAACGACTATATCTTTGACCTCTCTGACGAACAACTGTGCGGATTAATTCTTTTTGCCAAAAAAATAGCCATTGCGCTGAAAAAATCGATTCCCTGCGAAAGAATAGGTATTAAAGTCATTGGGTTGGAAGTTCCTCATACCCACATTCATCTAATTCCTATTAAAGTTGAAGGAGATATGAACCACGGAAAAGAGATGCTGAAATTTACCGATGAAGAGTTTCAAGAGATTGCTAAAACTATTATACTCAATCTTTAACTTTCTTCTTTTTCAGAAAACAGAGCTAATTTGTGAAAATTCTAATTGATAAACTTTACCATAATACCATTCTTCAAAAAGAGGAATGGATTTTTTTACTTTCAAACAGAGACAGAGAAACTATTGAATATGCTTTTGAAAAAGCGCGCGAACTCTCTTTACAACATTTTGGAAACAAGGTGTTTGCCCGCGGGTTAATAGAATTTACAAATTATTGCAAAAATAGTTGTTTCTATTGCGGTATTAGGGCTGGAAACAAAAAGACATTACGCTATCGCCTCTCAAAAGAGGATATATTAGAATGTTGCAAAATAGGAAACGAATTGGGATTCAGAACTTTTGTGCTGCAAGGCGGCGAAGACCCATATTTTACCGATGAAAAAATGTTGGAGATTATCCGGGAAATCAAAAGTAGATATCCCGATAATGCCCTAACACTCTCAGTAGGGGAAAGAAGTTATGAATCTTATTTAGCATTTAAAAATGCCGGCGTTGACCGCTATCTGTTGCGCCACGAAACGGCTAACGGGGAACACTACGGCAAATTGCATCCCAAAAACTTGTCGAATATTCCCCGTAAGCAATGTTTAAACAACCTGAAGAAT
>Ga0209628_10001386_pt1 | contig 15603 bp, 10 predicted proteins | sample TergutCu122P4_FD_187285 | JGI IMG/M metagenome (GOLD analysis project Ga0209628, IMG submission 187285) | Cubitermes ugandensis P4 segment gut microbial communities from Kakamega Forest, Kenya - Cu122 P4 (SPAdes) (version 2) | ecosystem: Host-associated > Arthropoda: Insects > Digestive system...
TCTTTAAAAAAAAGAGGGCATGATTTGGAAATATATAAAATAGAATGTAATTTTGTACTTTTTAAGACAGCAGGATATGGCAAAAAAAACGATTAATCAAGCCTCACCAACCGGGAGGAAAAAGAAAAAGCCTGATGTTAAAGACTTGGGCGTTTACGTTAATCTGTTGACCGACTTCGGCTTTAAGCGGATTTTCGGCATCAAGGAAGTGATGATTCATTTCCTCAATACGGTTTTAGCGCCGGAAATCAAAGACAGCATCGTCGATTTGCATTATGATAACACCGAAAGACTTGGCATAACCCAATTTGACCGGAGAGCATTTTATGATCTGATATGCACGACCGGAAAAGGAGAACGCATCATCGTCGAAATGCAAGCCATCTGGCAGGAATTCTATAAAGATAGAATCCTGTTTTACGCTTCGTACCTGATTCAGGACCAAAACGAAAAGGGCGAAGACTGGGATTTTAAATTACCCCCGATTTATTCTATAAACATCGTCAATTTCCTTTTTGACGAGACCGACCTGACCTCGGAAAAATACACCTCGTACATTCAGTTGATGGATCGTGACACGCTCAAGGTGTTCTACGACAAACTGACCATCGTTTGCGTTGAATTACCCCGCTTCACAAAAGAATTGAACGAACTGAAAACCTTCTTAGAGCAATGGATGTTTATAATCAGGCGACTACATGAGCTGGATGATATACCCGAAGCATTGCGCAACGAGGTTTTCGAGAAAATTTTTGAAGAAGCCAAAATCGCCCGCATGACCAAAGAAGAAAAAAATGCTTACTATCAATCACTTAAAAATTTAAAAAGTATGAATATAGCACAAATTGAACAAAACAAACTGAAAAAAGCCAATGTGGAACTGCGAAAAGCATATTCAGTATTAGGCAAAGCCAATAAAGCATTAGGCAAATCCAATGCAGAAAAGGACATTGCCTTGGCCGCAAAGGATAGTATCATTGCTGAATACCAGCGCAGATACGGAGTACTGAATGACAAAAATTAATTAAAGCATTGTTTATATGAAAATTGCCCCGTTTATTAAAGAAATTTACGATTCATTCAAACGCTATTCGCTTTAATGAGCGTTTAAGTAAACATGCTTATTATCAAACTCGTAAAAGTTTAAGCAGTATGAACATAGCACAAATCGAACTAAACAAACTGAAACAAGCCAGTGCGGAATTGCGAAAAGCCAATACAGCAAGGAGAAAAGATCTTGCAGAAAAGAGAAAAGAACTTACAGCAAAGAGAAAAGTACTTGCAACAAGGAGAAAAGAACTCTCAGAAAAGGACATTGCCATTGCAGCAATGGACAGTATCATTGAAGAATACCAGCGCAGATACGGAGTATTAAACGATATTTATCCGCAAACAATGGATACCGATAGCCGCTTATGGGCTTTTCGCACAAAATACACCACACATTTGAAAGCGCTGACACCGCCGGTAAAAGCGTTCCGCAAACGGCTGATAAACGGATAATTATGCGTTAAATATATTGCAGATGTAAAAAAAGTAAAAATAAATAATGAGTGGGTGGCAGAGCCTATTGTATCGAAGCAGGAAAGCTTCTCAGCAAACTACATATTCATATTACGTAAGAGATAGAGTTACAGGTTAAATGATAAAAATAAATATTTTTCTAATACCGCTTTTCTTTTTTCGGCGGCTTCGTTCATTATTTTCTGACATTCGGCAATTTGCGCCTCGTAACCTTCAATTTCGGCAACTATCTCTTGCTGAACGGAAAGAGGAGGAACGGGGATTTGATAGTTCATTGATATGCTTCCGCATCGATGGCCGCAATTAGAATAAATAACAAGTGACCGGATTTTTCAGAGATGACCGACTGCTAATGCAGCACTGCAGTGAAAAGTTATCGGCAATGGTAAATTGGAGACGCTTACGGGTTATCTGAATAAAACACTGCGATGAAAGGCGTCCGCATTAAGCACATCGGCATAATCAATACGTAAAATGACGGTTCTGCCGGATATCTGCTTTTCGGATACTTCGACGGTAAAGACTTTTTCGTCCGGGAACGTAAACTTTTCAAACACATAGATATTGCGATACTCCTTTTAAAACGTTTTGCCTTCGTTGACAGACAAAACAGGATCGCTCTCTATCTGTTGAAAATTCGTAAGTAAACGGCAAATTTACTCCAACGGAGGCAACAATGCCGATGTTACATGTTGCAAATCCATTATGGCTTTTAATATTTCTTCGCTCTCATCGGCAAGTAGTTTCTTTTATTTTTTTAATTTTGCAAAAAAAGTAAAAATTTGGGACAGAGCCAAAACCCTACCCACTAACTGTGGAGGTTATGGTTTTCAGGTAGGTTATCAACTGGTCGAATAGGTATCGGATGTTATAGGATTCGTCGCGGGGGGGGAGGATGGAAAAGTCGAAGACAAAATTTTCGGAATGTTTAATGCCTGCTTTGAAGGTAGACGGGTGTTTGAGGCACATGTAATATAAAGGGATAGCTTGAACGCCCGTAAAATCTATCAGCAGGTCGGCTGGTAAGTGAAAAAACTGTTTTTGTATCGTTTTATCGGGGAAGCCTAATAAATCGACGTCTCTGTCGGCGCGCAATAGCAGGTAATTGGAGTACCAGGTAGGCACATCTTGTTTGCTGGTGGCAAAGATAGCGGTATGAACGGTCTTGTTCATTGCCCGGAGTTGTTCGATGCAACTGCGGATGATGTCCCAGTCTTTTGAATCGCACAGGAACAGTATGTTTTTAATATCGTTCATCGAGCGATATTGGTGCGGCCTTTCCGAAGCCTTTCGGTTCAGCTTGAGGATTTCTTTTTGGAGGAAGTAATTAGTCAGTACCATTATCTAACAATAGTTTTAAAAATTCAGTTTCGTTGATGATTTTTACGCCTAACTTGAGCGCTTTGTCCAATTTGGACGGTCCCATGTTGTCGCCGGCAAGCAAGTAGTCTGTATTTCCGGAGACAGAGCCGCTGTTTTTCCCACCGTTTTGTTCTATCATCGCTTTGTACTCATCGCGTGAGTGAAAGGCGAATGTGCCGCTAATGACCACCGTCTGCCCTTTCAGTTTGTCGGTGCGGACAGCTTGGCGCGCTTCGTCTAATTGCAGTTGCAGTCCGAATGATTTCAACCGGTTTATTAACAGTTTGTTGCGCGTATCGCCAAAATAACTGACCACACTTTGCGCTATCCTTTCACCTATTTCTTCGACGGCTGTCAGTTGCTCTATGGTAGCTATTTCGAGGTCATCGATTGAGCCAAAGGCATTAGCCAATCGTTTGGCAACTGTCTCACCCACAAAGCGGATACCCAGCGCAAACAGTACCCGTTCAAAGGGCGTTGTTTTGGAGGCTTCCACACTTTCTAAGAAGTTACGGGCGCTTTTATCGGCCCATCGCTCTAAGCGTTTCAGGTCGGTATATGTCACCGTATACAAGTCGGCCACATCACGAGCATATCCTGCGTTGAAAAGGTCTTCGACCGTTTCGGGGCCGATGTTGATGTTCATAGCCTTACGGGTCACAAAATGTTCGATTTTGCCTTTTATCTGTGGCGCACATGCCCACTCATTGGGACAGAAGTGTGCCGCTTCGCCGGTTTCCCGTCTGAGGGGTGTCCCACATTCGGGGCAGATAGCGACGAACCGCACTTTTTCGCCGGTCGAAAGGGTGCGCGCTTCCTTGTTGACACCAACAATCTTAGGGATTATCTCACCCCCTTTTTCGACGTATACCCTGTCATCGATATGCAGGTCAAGCTCGGCGATGATGTCAGCATTATGCAGCGAAGCGCGTTTGACAACGGTGCCTGCCAGTTGGACAGGTTCCAGGTTGGCAACAGGTGTGACGACACCTGTGCGTCCTACTTGATAATCAACCGATAGCAGACGTGTCTCCGCTTTTTCGGCCTGAAACTTATACGAGATAGCCCAACGCGGACTTTTAGCCGTAAAGCCAAGGAAGCGTTGCTGACGCAATGAATTGACTTTCAAGACGACACCATCGGTCGTCACCGGCAGGTTTTTTCTTTCAACATCCCAATAATTGATAAAATCGAAGATGTCGTTAAGCGAATAACACACCTTCACCGCATCCGTCACCTTAAAACCAAAGGCGCGGGCGGCTTCCAAATTTTCAAAATGTGTATCGGCAGGGAGCTTTTCGCCTAACAAATAATAGAAAAAGGCATCTAAGCGCCGCTGGGCTACGGTGGACGGATTCAGTTGTTTTAGCGTTCCCGATGCGGCATTGCGAGGGTTGGCGAATAAAGGCTCTTCCTGTGCTTCGCGCTCCCGGTTGAGGCGTTCAAACTCCAACCAGGGAAGTAAAATCTCGCCCCGTATCTCAAATTTGTCCGGATAACCGGCGTTGTGAAGTCGCAGCGGGATAGAGCGTATGGTTTTTACGTTGGCTGTCACATCGTCGCCCCGCACGCCGTCGCCCCGTGTGATGGCTCTTTTTAGTTCGCCATACTCGTAAATGAGCGAGATAGACGACCCATCGTATTTCAGCTCGGCGACAATCTCGAAAGGCTCGTTTAACTGCCGCGCTGTCCGCTCGTAAAATTCACGTACCTCGCCTTCAGAATAGGTGTTGCCGAGCGATAACATCGGGTATTGATGCTCCACCTGCTCAAATTCTTTTGTCAGGTCGCTACCGACCCGTTGGGTGGGGGAGAGCGGGTCGAAAAAGGCAGGATACAACGCTTCGAGCGATTGTAACTCCTTCATTTTTTCGTCAAACTCCCTGTCGGAAATGGCGGGGGCCGACAATACATAATACTGATAATTATGATGTTCCAATTCCTCACGAAGAAGTTTGATATTATTCTCAATGGCATTAATATCCATTGCCTCGTCGGATGAAAATAAATTGCGTGCTTGCATAGAAAAAACTTTTTTAAAAAAATCTTTTGCAAAAGTAACGCTTTTTTTCGGAAAAATAAAAAAAAATAAATAATTGAGATTTTGCATTACCAAAATTAAAGCGTATTTTTGCGCATTATTATAGATGAATGAAGTAAAAAATATTAAAAAAAATGAACAGAGATAAGACAATTTTTGATATTATCGAGCGGGAGCGTCAGCGTCAAATGAAGGGTTTGGAGTTGATAGCTTCGGAGAATTTTGTGAGTGAGCAAGTGATGCAGGCGATGGGTAGTTGCCTGACCAACAAGTATGCCGAAGGTTATCCTGGTAAGCGTTACTACGGTGGCTGTGAGGTCGTTGATGAGAGTGAAGCGATTGCTATTGAGCGTCTCAAAAGGCTTTTTAATGCCGAATGGGCGAATGTACAGCCCCATTCGGGTGCGCAGGCTAACGCGGCGGTTTTTCTTGCGGTGATGAATCCTGGCGACACTTTTATGGGTTTGAACCTGTCGCATGGCGGGCACTTGTCGCATGGTTCGCCGGTCAACAGTTCGGGTATCTTGTATCGCGTTGCGGAGTATAATCTGAACGAAGCGACGGAACGGGTTGACTACGAACAGATGGAAGAGGTGGCTATGCGTGTGAAACCCAAGCTGATTGTAGGAGGCGCCTCGGCCTATTCGCGCGAATGGGACTACCGCCGGATGCGTGAGATAGCCGACCAATGCGGTGCGCTTCTGATGATTGACATGGCGCATCCTGCCGGTATCATTGCCGCCGGACTGCTAAAAAACCCCTTGCAGTTTGCGCATATCGTTACTTCGACGACGCATAAGACACTACGCGGACCCCGTGGCGGCGTCATCCTGATGGGAAAAGATTTTGAAAACCCGTGGGGTAAGACAACACCGAAAGGCGAACTGAAAATGATGTCGCAATTGCTTGATTCGGCAGTTTTTCCGGGTACGCAGGGCGGCCCGTTACAGCATATCATTGCGGCCAAAGCAGTGGCGTTTGACGAAGCGCTTCAGTTGAGTTTTCATTTATACCAGGAACAAGTTCTCAGAAACGCAACAATCATGGCTGCCGCTTTTATAGATAGAGGATATAAGATTGTTTCAGATGGTACTGACAACCATTGCTTTTTGGTTGATTTACGCACCAAATTTCCAGACCTTACCGGCAAAGCGGCTGAGAACGCGCTCGTCAAAGCTGACATCACCGTGAATAAGAACATGGTGCCTTTCGACAGCCGCTCCCCTTTCCTGACGTCCGGTATACGCATCGGCTCGCCGGCTATTACTACACGTGGCGTTATCACCTCATTTATGGGCGATGTGGTTGATATGATAGATACCGTTTTATCGCAAATAGATTCGGAAAGAACAATCCAGCAAGTGTGCAAGCGGGTAAACGACTTGATGATGGCGTATCCGCTGTTTAACTGGTAAATAAATACAGAGACACAGAGGACAGAGCAATAAAAATATGATGTATAGATTAAAATTAGCCATATTGATAGGTTTCTTAGCTGCCTGCAGCATTGATAAGACGCCCGATTATAACCAGGGAGTAAATATTATTCCTAAGCCTCAGCGACTTGTCGTGAACGAAGGGGTTTTTCGCCTCAATGAGAAGACTTGTTTTGTTGCCCGGACACCGGATGCTCAATCTGTGGCAGCGTATTTTGCTGCTAAGATTCAAAAGGCGACCGGTTTTCCAATATCTGTTAGCGATAACAGTCCGGCCAACAACTGGATTTCATTGCAGATAGACCCTACAATAAAAACCTCGAAGGAAGGATATCTATTGGAAGTAACGCCATCAGTTGTCGTTGTAAAAGCAACAACGCCTCAGGGCTTGTTTTATGGAATGCAGTCGTTTATGCAACTGTTACCGGCCGAGATTGAGAGTCCTATATTAGGTAAGGGCTTGACTTGGCAAGCGTCGTGTGTGGTAATCCAGGACGAACCGCGTTTCGGATATAGAGGTCTTATGTTAGACCCATGCCGACATTTTATGACAGTAGACGAAGTGAAGAAAACATTGGATGTGATAGCCATGTTCAAACTAAACAAGATGCATTGGCACCTGACCGACGACCAGGGATGGCGTATAGAAATAAAAAAATACCCCAAACTAACGTCGATAGGGGCTGTCCGAAGGGAAGGCGAAGGGTATGAATATGGAGGTTTTTATACCCAGGAACAAATAAAAGAAGTAGTACGCTATGCTGCTGAGCGTTTTATCACAGTTATTCCCGAAATAGAAGTGCCCGGCCATGAGATGGCGGCTATTGCAGCCTATCCGGAGTTGTCGTGCAAAGGCGAACAACACAGGCCGCGTATTATATGGGGCGTCGAAGACATTGTGCTGTGCGCCGGAAAAGAGAGTACGTTTGAGTTTTTGGATAACGTTTTCAGAGAAGTGACAGCGCTTTTCCCTTCCGAATACATACATATCGGGGGGGATGAATGTCCCAAGACCGAATGGAAAACGTGTCCGTTGTGTCAGAAACGCATCCGCGAAGAAAGGTTGACAGCCCAAGACGGTCATACTTCCGAAGAGCGCTTGCAGAGTTACTTCATCCAGCGAGTAGAAAAAATGGTAGCCTCTTACGGGAAGAAAATCATCGGATGGGATGAGATTCTCGAAGGAGGATTGGCGCCGGCGGCTACTGTGATGTCGTGGCGGGGTGAGAGAGGCGGTATTGCAGCAGCTAACATGGGGCATGATGTCATCATGACGCCTAATCCCAATGGCATGTATATCGACCAGTATCAGGGTGATTATAAGATAGAACCGGTTACTATCGGCGGCTATACGCTGCCTAAACGTATTTATGACTATAATCCCGTACCCGACACATTGGCTAAGACAGGTAAGGGACATTTTGTGAAAGGGGTGCAATGTAATAGCTGGTCGGAATATATGTATACGAATGATTTACGAGAGTACCGCATTTATCCGCGTATCCTGGCATTAGGCGAAACAGCCTGGACGGATACGGAAAATAAAGACTATGCGGATTTTGAACGCAGGTTGATCAATGCCTGTATTCGTTTAGACGGTCACGGTATCCATTACCATATTCCACAACCCGAACAGCCCAAAGGCTCATGCAATTTTGTCGCTTTTACCGATAAAACGATGTTAGAATTTACTACAACACGACCCATAAAGATGGTTTATACGACGGACAAATCCGAGCCTACACCACAATCAGCCGTATATTCAACACCTGTTGAGTTTAAAGAATCCGGTACGTTGAAAATACGCTCCGTTCTGCCTTCCGGAAAGATGAGTCCGACACGCACCATCGTTGTTGAGAAACAAACCTTAAAACCGGCAAAAACCGTCGCTACTACCCAACCCGGATTAATGATGCGGGTCGCAAACGGAATGTTCCTGGAATCATCACCTCTGTCGTCTATTAAAGAATGGAGAAGTATAAAAATCAACGATTTGCGCGAACTGACAAGGGTTGTGCCTTCGAGCGAATCCATGCGTGGCGTCCAACAATATGCTGCGGTTGCTACAGGATATATCGCTATTCCCGAAGATGGGGTCTATTATTTTTCATCCGAATTAGAGGAAGTATGGATAGATGGTAAGTTGTTGGTAAACAATAAAGGAGAAGTGAAGCGTTTCTCCCGTACCGATAAAAGTGTGGCCTTATCCAAAGGACTTCACGAACTGAAAGCGGTCTTTTTAGGACATATCATTGGCGGATGGCCCTCCAATTGGAACGACGGCAGTATCCGTATTCGCAAAGACGATGCCGATAGATTTGTCAGGTTACGCCCCGAACAATTATTTCATGACTGATAAAACATGGAAATTATACTCATCTTAGGGTTGATATTAATTAGCGGACTTTTATCCATGTCCGAGATAGCGCTCATCTCTTCCCGCAAGACGAAGTTGGAAGCGCTGGCGAAGAAAGGGAAGAAATCGGCTCAGCAGGCATTGAACCTGTCGAAATATCCTGACCGTTTTATTTCAACAGTACAGATTGGCGTCACACTAATAAGCATTTTTATCGGATTATTTTCCGGAGAAGTGTTCTCGGCAAAGTTTGCCGAAGCGTTGTCGAAAATAGCTATTCTGCAACCCTACGCATTAGGGATAGCCAAGTTTGTCATCGTCGTTGTTGTCACTTATTTTGCCTTGGTGTTAGGCGAATTAGCGCCAAAACAAATCGGGATAAGTTTCGCCGAGCAGACGGCTTTGGTCATTTCCAAACCGATGGATATGTTATCGAAAGCCATTTATCCTTTCGTATGGTTTTTGTCGAAAAGCACGAAAGCAGTAGTGGCGCTCTTAGGTATCAACCAGTTAAATGATAATCGAAAAATAACGGAAGAGGAAATCAAAGAGATTGTACATGAAGGGTATAAAGATGGTGAAGTGCAGGAAGCGGAGCACGATATAGTGGTTCGCGCATTTAATCTGGGCGACCGCACCATCGACAGTATCATGACGCATTACAGCGAATTAGTAACGATTGACCTGTCGGATGATGTGGCTGTTATCCGTGAAAAGGTGAAAGAAAATCTTTTTAACACTTACCCGGTGGTCTCCGAGAAATTAGATAACATACAGGGCGTTGTCTTTCTGAAAGAGTTGTTCGTTTATATCGATTCTCCGGATTTTTCGCTCACAAAATTGATACGTCCGGCACATTTTATCCATGAAAATCTGAGCGTCTATAAGACACTCGAACAATTTCGCCAAACCCGGACTAAATATGGGATAGTGACCGATGAGTTTGGCAGTGTTCAAGGTATCGTTACGCTTCAGGATATTGCCGACGTACTTGTGGGTGAGGTGAAAGAAGCAGGCGAAGAGCCGGAGATCATCAAAAGCAAAGACGATAGTTTATCGGTCGATGGCCAATGTTCCTTTTACAGTTTCTTAGAATACTTCGACATGGAATACCTGTACGAGGAAAATGACTATAACACGTTGAGCGGATTGATATTAAACATCTTAGAGCGTGTCCCTAATACCGGCGACAGCTTTACATGGATGAATTTTCAATTCGAGATAACCGACATGGACGGCGCTCGCATAGACAGGGTTTTGGTAAGGAAAATATAAACTATTTATTTTAATTATGGAACTGTCATTAGATTTAAAAAATCGTTACACGTATGCCGACTATCTGACGTGGTTGGACGGTCAATCTCGAGAATTGATAAACGGTTTTATCAAAGTGATGTCACCGGCGCCCAAGCTGGGACATGCAAGGATTAACAGGAGGATTTTATGGAATTTTGAATCTTTTATTAGAAAGAATAAAGGTAAATGTGAAGTGTTTACCGCTCCTTTTGATGTCCGTTTCCCCAGACAGGGTGACATAGCTGACGATAAAATAGATACGGTAGTACAGCCGGATATTTGCGTTGTATGCGATTTGTCGAAATTAGATGAACGGGGTTGTTGTGGCGCACCGGATATGGTCGTAGAAATCTTGTCGCCTTCAACAATCAAAAAAGATTTAACTGAAAAATTTGACCTGTATGAAGCCTCCGGTGTGAAAGAATACTGGGTAGTGCATCCAATGGAAAAGGCCATCAATGTCTATATTTTACAGGAAAACGGTAAATACAACGAGGGTACTACTTACGAATGGGGAGGAAACATTCCAGTTTACATTTTCAACAATCACCTAATCGCTTTTGACGATATTTTTGGCAATTAAGCATTCCGTTTGGAATGCACCGCTCGGTAGAAAAAAATGATAATTTAAAAAAATAAATTGATAATGAAACTGATAGAAAAAATGAGAGAAAGGCGGACGATACGCCACTATTCGGACAGGGATGTGCCGGATACCTTACTATACGAACTGTTAGAAGTGGCAGCTAGAGCCTCTAATACGGGTAATATGCAGTTGTACAGTGTAGTGATAACACGTGACAAGGCGCAAAAAGAAAAGATGGCGCCCGCACATTTCAACCAGTCGATGGTTGTCAACGCGCCCGTTTTACTTACCTTTTGCGCCGACGCTAACCGTTTTGCTAAGTGGGCTTCCTTTCGTGATGCCGATGCGGGGTTCGATAATTTCCAAACGTTTATGGCGGCAGTTATCGATTCGATGCTGTTTGCACAGACCTTTTGCGTCGCCGCCGAAGAAGCCGGGCTGGGTATCTGTTATTTAGGAACAACGACCTATAACGCCGCCCCAATTATTGAAGCGCTATACTTGCCGCGATTGGTAGCGCCCATCACGGCCATCACCGTAGGATATCCTGCTGAGCCACTTCCCGAACAAAACGAAAGATTGCCCATCAATGCCATCGTCCATCACGAGCGCTATACAGACTATACAAAATCTACTATAAACGCCCTTTATAAAGACAAGGAAGCCTTAGAAGCCAATCGCCGTTTTGTCGAAGAGAATGGTAAAGCAACGTTAGCGCAGGTCTTTACAGATGTGCGCTACACCCGAAAAAACAATGAGTTTTTCTCGGAGCAATTCTTTAAAGTCCTTCAATTGCAAGGGTTTGTATAGAGTATAGAGTTTTTTTGCTTACTTCCATCTTCCATCTTTAAATTATGCAACGAAGAAAATTTATTCAATCAGCAACAGCTTCGGCAGCGGCCTTCACCATTTTACCCTGTCAACGGGTGTTAGCCGAGATACATCAGGCGACGCGTACCTTGCCGGTACGGGTCAAGATTTCATTAAACTCCTATTCCTTCAACCGGCCATTGGTCTCTGGTGAGATGACGATGGACGACATGCTGGATTTTGCCGCCCAGACCGGTTTTGAAGGCATCGACCTGACCGGTTACTATTTTCCGGGCTATCCGGCTGTCCCTTCCGATGAATATATTTATCATATCAAAAGGAAGGCTTTCCGGTTAGGAATAGAGATATGCGGTAGCGGTGTAAGGAATAACTTTGCACAGGCTGACCCAGCAGCCCGCGAAGCCGCCATGAAGCATGTTAAGGAATGGATACTGGTAGCTTCAAAGTTAGGCGGCCAGACGCTGCGGATTTTTGCCGGCGATAATGTTCCAACCGGATACAGCAGGGAGGAGACCTTACAATGGGTTGTCGGTTGTATCAAAGAATGTGCCGATTATGGCCGACAACACGGGATCGTACTGGCCATTCAAAACCACAATGACTTCCTGAAAACAGCCGCACAGGTCGAAGAACTGCTGCAAGCTGTCAATTCTGATTGGGTAGGGTTGATGCTCGACATCGGCTCCTATCGCACAGACCCTTATACTGAAATCCGGCAAACCATCCAATACGCCATCACCTGGCAAATAAAAGAAGAAATCTATATCAACGGAAAAGCTACCAAAACCGATTTAGACCAGATAAAAACAATCATCAATAATTCCACTTACCGAGGCTACCTGCCCATAGAAACGCTTGGCGAAGGCGACCCCAAACAAAAAATAGCCGTCATGTTTCAGGAAGTCAAAAAAAGATTTGGATAACATTACTACAGAGTAATTGAATCCGTCTGAATCCATTGAATAATAATTATTGTGTCGTTTTACGAAGTGAAACAAACAGACACATTTGTTCCGCAAGCGAACATTCCATTGAGTATTAATTATTGTGTCGTTTTACGAAGTGAAACAAACAGACACATTGTCTGATTATTAACACTAAGGAACGTTGATTGATTTTCATAGGAACGTTCAAAGGGGGAATTTTTATATATAAGATACTACTTTTTTTGCATAAACTAATATTTTGAAGGTTTTTTTTGCAACGGCAGGGATGCCGTTGTTACTTTTTTTTGCGGTAGGCGTAATAGAAGACTTGCGGGAGGACGCTGAACGATAGTACCATGGAGATGAGCATTCCGCCTACGATCATGATAGCGATGGGCTTTTGTACTTCCGAACCCATGCCGGTGGAAAGGGCGGCGGGCAGTAATCCGATGGAACCCATGAGCGAAATCATCAGGATGGAGCGGACACGGCTCTTTACGGCGGTTGAGATGGCGTGGTCAAGGTCGCGCGACTTGTGCAGGTTCTTTTTGATGACGCCAACTAACAAGATACCGTTGGTCGCTACAACGCCTAACAGGATGCAAAAACCTATGCCAGCAGAAATACCGAATAAAACGCCTGTCACCCAAAGCGATACGAAGCCGCCAATAAATGCAATAGGGAATGCTACGGTGGCAATCAACGTGTCTTTTACCGTGCCAAAATTCATGTAGAGCATAAACAGGATAAGGAGTAAGGTGGCAGGAACAACGAGGGCTAAACGCTTGGTGGCACGCTCTTTGCTCTCAAATTCGCCTGCCCAAACGATTCTGAAATTTTCGGTTGAGAGTTGTGAGTTATCTGATATCTGATTACTTCCCCCTGCCCCCATTTTCTTCACTTCGTAAAGAGACAGAATATTTTTTAACATCAAGGAACGTTCTTCCCTTCGGAAAGAGACAGATTGATCGATTTTAATAGGAACGTTCAAAGGGGGACTGAAACCTGAAACCTTTTCTTGCGCTTCGGCAATAGTGCTTCCCAAATCACGACCTCGAATACTGAAGCCTACGCCAACGTAACGGCTACTGCCATCACGATAAATAAAAGCAGGTCCGGTGATGAACACAATATCGGCAATCTCTTTCAACGGAACGTATTTGTTATCCATTGTAGGGATAAGGATATTGCCAATTTTTACTTCATTGTCGCGATATTCCTCGCGGAAACGCAAGCGGACGTCATACGTGCGTTCGTTTTCGTAAAATTTGGTGACCGCTTTTCCGCCGATAGCCATCTCTACAACAGCCTGAGCATCAGCCATCGATACGGCATAACGCGCCATGCGATTCTCTTCAAGGCGGATTTGCAGTTCAGGCAAGCCTACGCTGCGATACACATTGACGTCTTCGATACCCCGCACCTCGCTGATGACGGTGGCGACCGCGTCAGCCATGTTTTCCAACTGAAACAGATCGTTGCCGAAAATCTTAATGACTAACGAACTTTTGACGCCTGCCACATATTCCTCGACATTGTCTTGTATCGGCTGACTGAAACCGAAGTCAATGCCCGGATAGACGTCGAGCGTTTGTTGCAGTTCTTCAATTAGCCTGTCTTTTTTGATTTTTCGCTTCCAGTCCTTTTCGGGTTTTAGTTCGATATGAAACTCAATATTGAAAAAACCGGTCGCGTCAGTGCCATCGTTGGGTCGTCCGGTCTGCGTAAGCACAAACTTAATCTCATCGAAAGTGCGGATTTTCGCTTTCATCTCCTTCGTAAGGCGTACGGCTTCGTCGAGGTTGATGCTGTTAGGGAGGGTGGCGCGAACATATACCGCTCCTTCGTTTATTTTTGGGATAAATTCAGTGCCATGGTTGATGAAACCAACGATGCACGTTACCAAAAGCAAACAAAAACCAACGATAGTCGTGCGTTTGTAGCGAGCGCCTATTTGGTAAAACCAAAAACTGAACCGGATCAAGGCATTAGCTATGGGATTGGATTTTTCGTAAACGGGACGGGTAAGAAGTATTTTCAACATCGCCGGAACGTAAGTTAAACTCAACAATAACGAACCAAACAAGGCGTAACCCAGCGTAAAGGCTAAGGGCGAAAACATTTTACCTTCTACGCGTTGAAACGAAAAGATGGGGATTAACGCTACGATGGTCGATAGTTGGGCAAAGAAAAGATACACCGCCACACTCCCTGCGCTTCGTTTGATAAGACCCGATTTGAGCCGTTTACTGTAACGTTCGTCGCCAAGTTCTTTTGTTTTTTCGCATAACGCAACAAACACACATTCAACGATGATTAGCGATCCTTCTAATAACAACCCGAAATCGAGCGCACCCATCGAAATGAGGTTTGCCGGTAATCCCTGTATTCTTAGCATGATGATAGCAAAAAGAAAACCTAAGGGGAGGACTGTTACCGTAATCAGCGTGGTGCGCCAGTTGAACAGAAACAAAAACACAAAACAGGATACCAGCACAATGCCTGTAATAAGGTTGTGGGAAACGGTTCGTACGGTAGCGTTTACGAGGGTTGTACGGTCTAAGAACGGCACAATACGCACATCTTCGGGAAGGATACGGTCGTTGAGTTCGCCGATTTTTTTCTTTAGATTTTTGATAACCTCGCCCGGATTCTGTCCGCGAAGCATGACGACAATCCCCTGTACTAAGTCATCATCGTCGTCTAATCCCACCTGTCCGAGGCGTGGCATGGATGCTATCACCACATCGGCTACCTGTCGGACGCGAACAGGGGTAGCGCCTTTTACTTCTATCAAGACATTCTCGATGTCTTCGATGCTTTCTAACAGTCCGATGCCTCGCACCACATACGCCTGCGCGCCTTTATTAATGACGTCGCCGCCTATATTGATATTGCTTTTTGAAATGGCTTCATATACTTCTAACGGCGAGAGGTTGTAATTATTCAACTCCATGGGGTTGACCCGTATTTCATATATCTTTTCTTCGCCGCCAAAACTGATGACATCTGCCACGCCGGGTACCGACATCAGTTCGTGCTGTACGACCCATTTATCAATGGCGGCTATTTCGCGTATCGGTCGCGGACTATGCAACACATACCGGTAAATCTCGCCTGTAGCGCCGGAAGGCGGTTCGATACTCGCGTCAGCGCCTTCTGGTAAGTCTAAGTCCTGCATCCGGTTGGAGGCATACTGTTGCGCAAAAAAGTCGTCCACCTTGTCCTCAAAAATGACGGTAACG
>Ga0209628_10001387_pt1 | contig 15601 bp, 13 predicted proteins | sample TergutCu122P4_FD_187285 | JGI IMG/M metagenome (GOLD analysis project Ga0209628, IMG submission 187285) | Cubitermes ugandensis P4 segment gut microbial communities from Kakamega Forest, Kenya - Cu122 P4 (SPAdes) (version 2) | ecosystem: Host-associated > Arthropoda: Insects > Digestive system...
GGTTTGTTCGCTCAAAACCGAAAAACCGTGGGCAAACCCTTGCGGGATATAAAGTTGCCGTTTGTTTTCAGCCGACAGTTCCAAACCAAACCACTTGCCGAATGTGGGTGAACCTTTGCGCATGTCGAGCACAACATCGAAGATCGCACCTTCGAGGGCACGAATCAACTTGGTTTGCGCATACGGATGCTGCTGGAAATGCAATCCACGAATGACCCCATATTTTGAAAAGGACTGGTTGTCCTGCCTGAAGATGGTGTGAATACCTGCGTCGGCCATGACCATTTGATTATAACTTTCGAAAAAGTACCCGCGGGCATCGCCAAATACTTTTGGCTCGATGATCATCAGCCCGGGGAAATCTGTTTTGATAACATTCATGGTTAATGATGAATTATGAATTACGAATCTTTGAATTTTTGAATCATTGAATTTTTGAATCATTGAATTTTTGAATCATTGAATTTTTGAATCATTGAATTTTTGAATCATTGAATTAATGACCTCAAATAATCGCCATACGGATTTTTCCTGTATTCTTCGGCCAATAACAAAAGTTGATCCTTGTTGATGAATCCACGGTTATAAGCGATTTCCTCGATGCAGGATACCTTTAATCCCTGTCGTGCTTCGATGGTAGCGATGTAGTTGGACGCCTGCAACAGACTGTCGTGCGTACCGGTGTCCAACCACGCAAATCCACGTCCAAGAAGTTGAACTTTCAACCGGTTTTCCTGTAGATACAGTCTGTTCAGGTCGGTGATTTCTAATTCGCCGCGTGCAGATGGTTTAAGTGATTTTGCTTTGGCTATCACATCGTTTGAGTAGAAATACAAACCTGTCACAGCAAAATTTGATTTAGGCTTGACAGGTTTTTCTTCGATACTCAGCACATTACCCTTATCGTCAAATTCTACAACGCCATAACGTTCAGGGTCCTTCACCCAATAACCGAATACTACCGCGCCATCTTCCAATTTGGCTGTTTTGAGCAAAGTAGTACCAAAACCGTAACCATAGAAAATATTATCGCCCAGCACTAAACAAACATTGTCGTTCCCAATAAATTCATCGCCAAGGATAAAAGCCTGCGCTAACCCATCTGGTGATGGCTGAATCTTGTACTTCAGTTGTAACCCCAACTGTGCACCGTCACCCAGCAAATCTTCATACAGATGTATATCCTTTGGGGTAGATATAATCAATATTTCGCGGATTCCCGCCAGCATCAGCACTGACAACGGATAGTAAATCATCGGCTTGTCGTACACCGGAATGATTTGTTTTGAAATACTTTTGGTAATCGGATACAACCGCGTTCCCGATCCACCTGCTAAAATTATGCCTTTCATTATTTTCAATTTTTGATTTTCAATTTTTGATTTTCGATGCTAAATCTCATGATACGACCTATTTCCGCCATATCCTCTGTCTTTGGTGTTAAGATGTATGATGGGGTCTATGCAACGCAGTCCTTTCCTTGTTTTCACAAAATTTCTTGGAAACAAGTCATGTATTACAAAATCATCTGAAAGATAAACACCGTCTTCATTAACTGCTCTAAAATATTTCTTTTTCATGTATGTGTCGATTTCTTCTTGAGTTGGCTTTGTTCCTTTAATAAAGAGTTGTTTTTTAATGAAATAAAACTTTCCCTCCTCAAACCAATTGATACCAATTAATTCATACGCAGTTTCAGGAAATATAATGTTATGCAATGTTATCCTGTTATTTAGAAAATCAAGTGGTGTTTCAAACGGGTTGACAGCGTTATAATCGGCTATTTTGATAACATATTCACCATTTTTGTCCAAATAAACCTTGTTTTCAGCGCCTTTTCCTAAAAACCCCTGACTTTCCCTTCTTATACCTTCCAGACTAAGCCAACAACTGCTTTCTATCGCGTACCTGATTAATCTCTTTTCTTGCTCTATACTGCGATCAGAGATCTTTCCACTCTCAGCGACTCCTCCACTTGCGCTTTGGCTTTCTCGAAGGATATGGGTTGCTTCGACATTTCGTAAGCCTCCAAGAGACCTTCCTTTCTCGATTGCCAATAAAAATCGCTCAGGTCGGCCATCACCCCCATCTTCCTTAATTCGTCTGTCCATTCTAATTGTCTTTGTAATTCTTCTTTCGTCATCTTTTTTATCTTTTGAGATATTTCGTGCAAAAATACACAAATTTATCAAATCACAACCCCAATTTCCCTTTAAAATATGCAATAGTTTTTTCCAATCCTTCTTCTAACGGCACAAACGGTTCCCAGCCGAGTTTTTCTTTGGCAAGGTTGATGTTGGGCTGGCGTTGAATGGGATCATCCTGTGGCAAAGGAAGGTATACTAATTTTGATTTTGAACCTGTTTGTCGTATCACCATTTCAGCCAACTGCTTGATGGGAAATTCGCCGGGATTACCCACATTTACAGGTCCGATAAAATCATCGGAAGTTGCCATTAGGCGGATCATCCCTTCCACCAAATCGTCTACATATTGGAAACTGCGGGTTTGACTTCCGTCTCCATAAATGGTAATGTCCTGATTTTGCAATGCCTGCACAATGAAGTTGGATACTACGCGCCCGTCGTTGGGGTGCATCTTGGGGCCGTAGGTGTTGAAGATACGGATAATCTTGATGCGAACGCCGTTTTGCAAATGATAGTTCATAAACAGCGATTCAGCGCAGCGTTTGCCCTCGTCATAGCACGAACGAACGCCAATCGGGTTCACATGTCCCCAGTAGTCTTCGGGTTGCGGATGTACAAGCGGGTCGCCGTAGACCTCGCTGGTGGAGGCTTGCAGGATTTTGGAACGTGTGCGTTTCGCTAATCCCAACATATTGATGGCGCCCATGACCGACGTTTTGATGGTTTTGATGCCGTTGTACTGGTAATGTACCGGCGATGCGGGACATGCCAGGTTATAGATTTCGTCTATCTCGGCAAAAAATGGCGTTACTACGTCGTGACGCACTAATTCAAAATACGGATTACCTATCAGATGTACAATGTTTTCCTTTGTTCCTGTAAAAAAATTGTCTACGCAGATTACCTCGTTTCCTTCATTCAACAATCTTTCGCACAAATGCGAACCTATAAAACCGGCTCCGCCGGTTACCAAAATTCTCTTCATTATATACAATTATTGCTTAATATACGAGAGATACGACATAATAGTTACTTATTTTTTAACATCGATAGGATAATTCATTTTTTCAAGTAAATTTGCAGATTATTACCTGCTTTTTGAACAATATGGTAGACGTTTTGCAAAACCTTGACAGTGCTTTGTTCCTCGACCGCGACGGGGTGATCAACCGGAAGATTGTTGGCGATTATGTCCGCAATCTCTCGCAACTTGAGTTGTTGCCCGGCGCTATTGACGCCATCGCACGGCTATGCAAACATTTCAAGTATGTGATTGTTGTCACCAACCAGCAGGGTATCGGCAAAGGGTTGATGAGCGATGCTGATGTAGTGGAAATACACGATTACATCATTAAACAAGTGGAAACAGCCGGCGGACGAATCGACAGGATATATTGCTGTCCCTCGCTCAAAACTGCCAATGACCCGAACCGCAAGCCCGGAACCGGTATGGGGTTGCAGGCCAAACGTGATTTCGAGGACATTGATTTCAGTCGTTCACTGATGATCGGTGATAGTGCATCCGATATGCAATTTGCTGAAAGACTTGGGATGCCACGTGTTTTTATTGATACCGGTGATCCTGTTCCTCCAAATACAACTCATATATGTAAATCATTGAGTGATGTGTTATTATAAAATCTTATTGTGCATTGTTGTCAGTAATTTTTGGATAACTATCTGTCAAGCTGCTAATGATAATTATCCGTTAGGCGCTCGTTCGGCGGGGATGTCCACTGCATCGGTAGTGTTGACAGATATTTGGTCATCAGTCAACAATCAGGCAGGATTGGGTTACCTGAAACAACCGACAGCTGCTGTATACTATGAAAACCGGCTGAATGTAAAAGGATTGTCGCTACAAGCTGGCGCTTTTTCCATTCCGGTTCATTCTACTGTCATTGGAGTGAATTACCGTTATTTTGGTTTTACGAAATACAATGAATCCAAATTCGGATTGGCTGTTGGAAAAAGGCTTGGTGAAAAATTTGCACTGGGTGTGCAAGTGGATTATTTTCATACACATTTTGCCGGAGATTACGGGAATACCGGACTTTTATGCGCTGAAATCGGTTTATTATGCGAACCTGTGGAACATCTGACGGTTGGAGCGCAGTTGTTCAATGTGACAAAAAGCAGGCAAAAAGCCAACTATGATGAACAGGTGCCGACCATCATGCGTTTGGGCATCGGCTACACCATACAGGAAAAAGCAACCATCAGTGTAGAAACAGAAAAAGACCTGCGAATGAATGCGATTTTCAAATGGGGATTAGAATACAGTCCCGTTAGCGATTTGTTCCTGCGATGTGGCATGTCCACAGGAAACTTGTACCAGTATAGCTTTGGGGTGGGCTATGGATGGAAATGTATGACTGCCGATATATCTTTCAGTCACCATAAGTTTTTTGGCTATAGTCCACATATCTCACTGATAGCGAAATGGTAAAGATTCAGATTTTTGGAATTTTATTTTTGCTGTTTTTGTTACCTGTTACCGCACAGGAACCGGTTGACAGTGAAATGTTACGCTCGCTACTGACAGATATTGCCTCTCAACTTGACGAAGACCAGGATTTGGAACAATTATTCGAAACATTGGAAGATCTATCCGAAAACCCTGTGTATATCAATGATGCAAATTTCGAAGATATAGCGCGAATTATCTGGTTGACGGAATTTCAGGTGAAAAGCCTGTTGGATCATGTTAAAAAGAATGGCCCGATCATGTCACATTATGAAATTGCTTCGCTTTTCGGTTTCACGGCTGAACTGGCACAAACCATAGCGCCATTCATTTCTTTGGAAAAAAAACCCCAACTGAATACAGTAAACCCAAAACGTGCGATTCGTTATGGCAGGAACAAACTGATAACCGGCGCACAAAGAGTGCTTCAAGACCAGGAAGGTTACTTCCGCCCTGATTCTGTTGCCAACCGCTATGCAGGAAATCCTGTCAAGGCCAACTTGCGTTATTCATTTACTTATGCCAACCGGTTGTTTTTTGGTATCACCGCCTCAAAGAATGCCGGCGAGCCGTTCTTCCATAAAAACAATCCTTTTGGATTTGACTACTACTCGACGCATTTTCAACTAAATGGCAATAGATTGTTAAAAACACTGTCACTGGGCGATTATCGTGCTAATTTCGGACAGGGATTGGTGTTGTGGTCAGGTTCCAATTATGGAAAAAGTACCATGATACTCAATGCCATGCGTTATAATTCAGGTTTTCGAAAATACAGTTCAATGGACAAAAACCGGTTCATGCGCGGCGCTGGCGTCACATTGCACCTCCAGCCGGTGGATGTCAGTTTTTTCTATTCGCGCAAAGCCATAGATGCTACAGTTACGGCGAGGGACGAAAACGGGAAAGCCACGGAAGTGTCAACGTTTACCACCGATGGCTATCACCGCACACCCAACGAAATAGCAAAAAAACACGCAGCCATGGAACAAATCGCCGGCGCCAACATTTCGATGAACCGTACCAACTGGCACATCGGCGCAACGGCTGTATATTATGATTTTGATGTAACACTGATTCCCAATTCTTACATATACAATCATTTTGCCTTCACCGGCAAGTCAAACAGCAATTACAGTCTTGATTTCCGTTTTCGTGTTGGCGATGCTCTTTTCTACGGTGAACAGGCTTTTGCTCAAAATGGTGCTGCGGCAATGCTGTACGGCGTGCAGATGCTAATAGACGAACGCCTGTACGCCAACGTATTATACCGTCGTTACGCAAAAGATTATCATGCCCGGTACGGGAATGCGCTGGGTGAAAATTCGCAGAACAACAACGAGGAGGGATTTTATATGGGTTGGAACTGGAACCCGGGTGGACTGTGGAGGTTTTCGTCCTTTTACGATATTTTTCGTTTCCCGTGGCTTCGTTATCGTGCAGATGCTCCGACTTTCGGGCAGGATGCCATGTTACAGGCGGATTATACGCCTTCGCGCAATACAAAAATATATGTTCAGGCGCGTTATAAGGAAAAAGAAGAGAATGCAGCCGGTACCATCGTAAGTACTGTAACTCCAGTGAAAACAGCATCGCTGAAGATGGTTTTTTCTCACCAGATCATGGAAGGAATCAGAATAGGCAATCACCTGGAGGTGAAAAATTACCGGAAAGAAGATATTACGAGCAGGGGGTATTTTCTTGCACAGGATGTATCCGCTACTGTCAACACTTTCAAGCGTTATCCCTTGCTCATTGCTTTGCGCTATGCTTTTTTCGATACGGACGACTATAGTTCACGCGTCTATTCCTATGAAGGCGACATGCTCTACGGTTTCAGCGTCCCTGCATTCTACGATCAGGGAACCCGGCTGTATGTGCTGCTGAAATATACGCTGGGCAATCATTTTGATGTACGGTTCAAATATGCCTCCACACATTACACCAACAGAACAGAAATAGGCAGCGGGTTGAACCTGATTCGCGGAGACCGGCAATCGGAAGTGAAAATGCAGGTGGTGTGCAAATTTTGAGGAAACGGAAAATTTTCTTTGACATATTGATATACACGAATATTTTTTAATTTTGCGGTTACATATAAATCATCATTCAATTTCCAACCAATGAAAAGTTTTCTAAAAAAAGTAGCGATTATGGCAATCGCAGTTACAACAAGTGTGGCAGCTAACGCACAGGTAAAGGGCGATATGGCTGCTGGCGCTCATCTGGCGCTCAGTACGGGCAGCAATGCAGGCAACAACTATACCAATATCGGTATTGGCGCCAAGTTTCAATACAACGTAATTGATCCTGTCCGCTTAGAAGGTTCGTTCACGTATTTTCTCGAAAATGATTTTTTGAATATGTGGGATTTTAGTGCGAACGGGCATTATCTGATACCTGTTGCCGAACATATTACGGTGTATCCGCTTGCCGGGTTGGGGATCTTTGGTACCAAAATAGATCATGTAACCCCCATCTCCACTTCTAATATTTGTATCAACCTTGGCGTCGGTATCGACTATAAACTTACCGAAAAATTTGTTTTCAACGCCGAGTTGAAATCCAAAATCGTCAATAACGGGAACAAGTTGATACTCTCTGCAGGAGTGGCATATAAGTTTTAAAAATTCAACATCACTTTACTAATGTTATTATCACCGCCAATCAAATGGGGCATCATCGGATGCGGCGATGTGTGTGAACTAAAAAGCGGACCGGCTTTTTACAAAGCAGAAGGATCATCGCTGGTAGCTGTGATGCGCCGTGATGCTGCAAAAGCCGAAGATTTTGCCGGACGCCACTGCGTTGCCCGCTGGTATTCCGATGCCGGAAAACTCATTGCCGACCCCGAAGTGGATGCCATATATATTGCCACACCGCCATCATCACATGCTCAATACGCCATCAATGCCATGCGTGCCGGAAAACCGGTCTATGTGGAAAAACCGATGGCAACATCGTACAGCGAGTGCGAAGAAATGAATCGTGTTTCGCTTGAGACAGGTGTACCGTTGTTTGTAGCCTATTACCGCCGAAGCATGCCTTATTTCCTTCAGGTAAAGGAAATGATCGACAACGGAGAGATGGGTAATATTATTTCTGTTCATGTTCGCTTCCGGATGCCTGCCCAACCACAGGACAGCGACCCTCACAACCGGCCCTGGCGAGTACAACCAGAAATTGCCGGCGCCGGATATTTTTACGATATGGCCTGCCATAGTTTGGACTTGCTTGACTTTTTGCTGGGAAAAATTGTTGATGCCTGCGGGCAAAAATCAAACAGAGCCGGTCTGTACGCTGCTGAAGATACTGTTACCGCTTCATTCCGGTTTGCTTCCGGAGTGATTGGCAGCGGGGAATGGGCTTATGCAGCGCCGGCAATAACTAAGTGCGACGAAGTGGAGATGATTGGTTCCAAAGGCTATATCCGCTTTGCAACATTTTCGTTCACTCCCATTCTGCTGCAAACCGCGCACAACCAAGCAGAATACAGTTTTCCGCGTCCTCAACATATCCAGCAGCCAATGATTGAAACCGTTGTTGCTCAATTGCTTGGTTGCGGTAAATCACCTTCCGATGGTATTTCAGCAGCACGTACCAATTGGGTGATGGACAAAATATTGAACAGATGAAGTTCTCAAGTTTGAAGTTCAGGTTTACTGTTTCTGGTTCTCGTTTCTCATATTTTCCAGTTCTGCAGTCAACTGCTCCCATTGTGTCATGGCCTCATCCAAACTGGCTTGTAACTGCTGGTAGTGTGCTGACATTTTTTCGATTTCTTCAACTTCGAGATGTTCGGGTACAGCCAACAAATGTCCGGTAGTTTCCATTTCGCGTTCGATACGGGAGATATGTTCCTCTACATCAGCTACTAATGAAGTTGCTTTACGCAATTGCCTGTCCCACTCTTTCTTTTCGTGATAACTCTCTTTCGTATCTTTGGGCGCTTGTGCAACGCTTGACGGTTTATCCTGTACTGTCGTTTGCTTCGCTCTCTCCCCTCTCCTTTGGAGAGGGGCAGGGGGTGAGGTTTCTAATTCCTGCAACGAGTCTATTTTTTTCTTTTGCAGGAAATCATAAATACCGCCAATATGTTCCCTGATGTGCCGGTCGCGAAATTCGTATACCTTTTCCACCAGTCCGTCAAGAAAATCACGGTCGTGTGATACCAGAATCAGCGTCCCGTCATATTTTATCAGCGCCTGTTTGAGGATGTCCTTTGAACGGATGTCGAGATGGTTGGTAGGTTCGTCGAGCAGGAGCAGATTGAAGGGTTCGAGCAGGAGTTTGACCATGGCCAAACGCGAACGTTCGCCGCCCGACAATACTCTTACCTTTTTGTCAATATCATCTCCGCGAAAGAGGAAAGCGCCAAGCAGGTCGCGCATCTTGACACGAATGTCACCAACGGCTACATGGTCGATGGTTTGGAAAACAGTCAGATTTTCGTCCATGATTTCGTCCTGATTCTGTGCGTAATAACCGATTTTAACGTTGTGCCCTGTTTTTACTGTTCCCGCTTCGATGGGTACTTCGCCCATGATGATTTTGGATAAGGTTGATTTTCCTTCGCCGTTTCGTCCTGCAAAAGCGACTTTTTCGCCACGGTATATCTTAAAGTCGACGCCATCGAGGATGGTTTTTGTTCCATAGCGTTTTACTAATCCTTCGGTTTCCACAACTACCGTACCCGAACGGGGTGCAGGCGGAAACTTTACATGGATGGCCGACAGGTCTTCTTCGTCAACTTCTATCCGTTCCACCTTTTCCAATTGCTTGATGCGCGACTGTACCTGTACAGCCTTGGTTGCCTTGTAGCGGAAGCGTTCGATGAACTCCTCGGTATCCTGAATCATCTTTTGCTGGTTGCGCCAGGCGGCTAATTGCTGTTCGCGAAATTCGCGGCGCAGTTCGAGATATGGCGTGTAAGGAACTTTGTAATCATAGATTTTTCCCAGCGATATTTCCACCGTCCGTTGTGTGATGTTGTCAAGAAAGGCCCGGTCGTGCGAAACCAGCACTACCGCTCCTGCAAAGTCTTTCAGATAATTTTCAAGCCATTGTATTGATTCGATATCCAGATGGTTGGTCGGTTCGTCGAGCAGTAACACGTTGGGTCGCCGGAGCAGGATTTTTGCCAGTTCGATGCGCATCCGCCAGCCGCCGCTCAATTCATAAGTCTGCCGGTTGAAATCCGAAGGGGAAAAACCCAGTCCGGTCAGTGTTTTTTCCACATCGGCTTCTACGCTGGCGCCACCCAGTATTTCGTAGCGTTCGGTCAAGTCGGTCATGCGATGAAGCAGATCGAGATAAGCATCCGATTCGTAATCGGTGCGTTCAGTTATTTCGGAATGGATACGTTCAATTTCGTGTAACAAGCCCAATACCCGGTCAAATGCTGTGCGTGTTTCCTCCATCACAGTCCGGCCGCTTTGGTGTATCATCTGTTGCGGCAGATAACCCACATCAATATTCTGCGGAATGACAACAGTTCCAGAAGTTGCTTCCTGCAAACCTGCAAAGATCTTCAACAATGTAGTTTTACCTGCGCCATTTTTACCGACCAAACCAATCCTGTCGCGCGGATTGACGATGAAGGTAATGTTGTCGAACAGGTTTGTACCACCGAATGATACACATAATTGATTGACTGAAACCATCTATTGACGATTTTTTTAATTTTGATTTAAGGCTGCAAGTTACCATTTCTTGCGAAGAAAAAAATCCCGCCAAAGCTATTGCCGGCGGGATTTTCAATGCAAAGATGTCCTGATCATCTAACTGTTTGCGGCTTACCCTGATATGGACGAATACGTTCGTCATTATCATAAACTGCAATCCATGCGTCATCAATACCTTTTTCAACCAGTCGATCCCTGATAGCAAACGCTTCACTCAAGGATTTGGCAGGTACTACATATTTATAATATGTATTATCTCCATCAATGTATTTTTCAACGGTTAGATTTTCCACTCTGAACATTTCGGGTAAATCGGAAAGAGGCATATAAGTATGACGGAATAAAATCTGGACTTTGTAGTGTTCACCCTGACCTGATGGAACAGGTTTAAAGACAGGTTCAGGTTGATATACAGGTTCAGGTTGCTTAACAGGTTCAGGTTGTTTAACAGGTTTCGCTTCAACGGTAACCGGTTTGGAAATAGTCACAGGAATGGGAACGGGAACTATAAATCTATCCTCATACACCACTTTTGTGATTTCATCTGCCTGAAAATCGATTGTGAAAGTCAATGCGAGCTGATGATATGCTTCGGTGCTGCTGTACTGAACATCATTCTTCATGTAGGGAAAAGGATCGACATGGATTTTAACAGCCGGAACATTTTTTACTTCAATAGTCTGACTTGTAATGGCGGGAAGATTAACATTAACAGGTCCAACTATTTCTATCTTCGTATTGTTTTGAAGCCAATTATTCAATTCCGCTTTATTTGGAATTTCAGGCGCTAACACAGCAGCCCTGTTGATTGGCGGTCGAAGATTGTTATAGTACTCTTCAATCAAATCTATAGCCCTTGCTTTCATTTGATCTTCTTTTGATACTGAAGACTCGGTTACAGGTTGAACAACAATGGATCGTAATATGGGAGGTACTGTTTTTTTATCGTCAATTTCACCGTTGACGAGTTTTATTGTACCATCCCATATCAAAGCCACATTATTGTGCGCGGTGCTCGTCTGAACCCCTTGCTTGTTGGCTTCAACCAATACATTAGCTTTGGTTGTTGCCACATAGGTAATAATAGTTTCCTTCTTTTGTGTTTTGGGAGTGCCTCTCTTGTCTTTTTGTATCGTAACGATGCATTCTGGCGGAAAATCGAATTTAACGGATACTCTTCCCATTTTCACATTATCCGACAGCGCTTTAAACACATTGCTGATAGTTCTTTGGGAATATTTTTTATTATTCCACCCTAAAAAATCAGCAAATGTATTCGGGTTTTCCTCCAGGAAAAACTGTTTTTTCACTGCTTTGGCATTTCCAAACAGATCAACCTTACCTGTAGCGCAAGCATTGGGTAATTCTCTGGCAAACTTCTCATACTGGTTTACTGCCATTTGCTGAATTGCCTGATCTACAGGGTCTATCTGAGCGTGAGCCATAAAACTTGTGCACAGCATCAGTGCAACGATGATAATTCTTGTTGTCATTTTTGAGTGTATTATTGATTCAAGTACATGACATGATTTAACTTTTTAGAAATGATAAACATTATCTGAAAAAGCATAATTTACATTGCATGACAGCTTGTAAGCTGACACACAATTAAAAATGAAACATCAGGAAGATGCTGACAGATGAGTAGGAATATTCACCGAAAAATCCATTTCCGGTGTAGGTTCCTACCTGAAAATTACGAGCATTACGCCATTTTTCACCACTTACATCTTTTACGGTTTGGATTTTTGCTTTTTCATCCTCGATATCCCATTTTTCAAAAGTCGTTTTTCTTTTTCCTGTCGATGAAAAGATAAATCCAAGACCGACTTCGCAACCAAGTGATACCTGAGGAGCAATGAAATACTCGGCACCTGCAAAAGCACCCAACCCGGCGAAAAAAGTCCCGTTTTTACTTTGAATAACTCTATACGGCAGCAAGTTCCTCCCATCAAAATTGAATGATGACGGATTCGTGTTATCCTCATTCATGCGATTGGCATAATCATATTTATTTTTTCCGCCGTCATAGCCAAGCATGACTTCACCGCCATAGAAACCTTGTACACGGCCACTTCCGCGACGAAATTCATATCCAACATTTAATCCAACAAAGGAATTTGATATCCGTTCAACATCAATGACTGTTTTGTCTGTGGCATAGTCATCTTCATACGCCACGTCGTCACGCACAAATCCCTTATTTACAGTATTAAATAAGCCCAACGATAATTTTACACGGATGGCACGATTGTCTTCCAGAAAATATTTCCCGTAAATTGTCTGGGAAGACAAATCAGGCGCATAGTTACCACTACTCGAGAATATATTTCCCAAGTACCCTAAAATCGGGGAGGCATCAATGCCCAATGCAAAATCACCTGCCTGCGGCAAAAGATATACTCCACGTTTGTTGACGAAAGCCGCATTATTCACCTCATCTACATTCTGTGCCACGGTTACAAAACCAACCAGGCACAAACCAATCGAAATAATTATTTTTTTCATGATCGTTTTTTTATTAAATTTATACTTAAAAATTTTGTGCAATATTACACAACTTTTTTGAAATAAAAAAAAAAACTTGATAAATGTGAAAAAAACTTTGACAAATGGAATAAAATGTTCAACCAAATGAATCAGATATACTGTTACTTTGAAGGAGTTTGCCTCCTGTCTGCTATTTTTTTTGATTCATCCGGCAAAAATATAAAATTAAATGATAACTTTGCAGCAAATTCACATGAAGACAATGAAGATCATGGAAAATAAGCGGTTAAAGTTACCCATAGGGATACAAACCTTCGAAACCATCCGAAGCGATGGCTTTGTATATGTTGATAAAACAAAATATCTTGTTGATATGATAGATAGCGGTGATCTTCATTTTTTTGCCCGTCCAAGAAGGTTTGGTAAATCGGTAACAGTATCTACTTTATACGCTTTGTTTTCGGGGAAAAAAGATCTTTTCAAGGGATTATACGCCGAAGAATTTTTGAACAGACCGGATTTTGAGCCAAGTCCGGTTATTTGGTTGAATTTAAGTAAGGTGACAACAAGTTGTGGACTTGAGACTTTAAAAGAATCACTTAAAGATGTAACCATTGAAGTTGCTGAAGAGTTAGGTGTTGATGTACCGAAAGATTTATCGGCAAGCGATATTTTCAGAAGAATAATTATCAGCGCTTCAAACAAATATAAACAAAAGGTTGTCATTTTGCTTGATGAATACGATGCTCCGTATACCGATTTCTTCAACGACCCAGACATGGCGATAAAGGTACGCGATCTGTTGAGAGATTATTACGTGCAAATCAAATCCAACGAAAAGCATATTCGTTTTGTATTCATCACAGGGATTTCAAAATTTGCTAAAATTGGCGTTTTTTCGACATTAAATGTTACAAGCGACTTGTCATTGACGCCCGAATTTGCCGAAATGTGCGGATATACAGAAGAAGAGATATTACAATATTTTCCCGATTATATCGATGATACCGCAAAATATATGGGCATTACGCCAAAAGAATTAATTGAAAAAATGCGTTACTATTACAATGGTTTTTCATTCGACCGCGAAGCAAAAGCAAGGCTTTACAACCCGTTCTCTACTTTAGAGTTTTTCCGGGAAAAGGAATTTTTTAATTTCTGGATGGATACCGGCAGGTCGAAAGTAATTGCCGATTACATGAAAAACCATAATTTAACTGTCGAACAATTTCGTATGTATCCCATTTCAAGAGATTTTGCCAAAAGTCCGGGTGATGTGGATATCGCAACTCCCGAAGCATTCCTGTATCAATGCGGATATCTGACTTTACGTAAGGGAACAACCGATAATCTTTCTTTAGATTACCCCAATACGGAAGTCTTAAATTCAATGTCGGAATTGGTGGCGCAAAATATCTTTGCCGAAAAGGCGAATGTAATCAATAGCGAGATGCTCGCCGCATTATTTTATAATGATATTGACAAGATAGTAGAAGTGTTTAACCGTTTGCTGTCAGGTATTCCCTACGATGATTATGAAAGTGCGGCAAAACAAAGTATTTATTTCAACCGTTATCAATTTTCGGTTCAGGAATGGCTTTACCGTTCAACGATTCTTGCTTTTCTTCGTGGCTGCGGTATTGCAACAGTCGCTGAAATGCACACCAACCTTGGACGAGCCGATCTGGTGATTTCACACAAAGGAAATACTTGGATAATAGAAATCAAAGTAGCGTACAAAGGCGAAAATCCAGAGAAAAAAGCCGAAGAAGCGATGCAGCAAATCATTGACAAAAATTATGCAAAGCAATTTCCCGGTGCTGTTGGTATCGCTATGGCCATTGACGACACACTGAGGCAGATAACAGATGTGAAGACCGTAAGACCGTAAGATTTATATATTTAACAATAAAAAATAAAAACAGATGAAAAATATTCTTTTATTCCTGATCTTCTGCCTGTTAGCAGGATTATCCGGCTGTGATACGGCAACGCAGCCCAAACCGCTACCGGTAACTCTTCCACGTATCGGTATTGCCGGTATATCTATTGAGTGTAGTACCTTTTCGCCAGCTGTTACTCCTTTGGAAGCCTTCCGCCAGCGCGAAGGTGAAGCGCTTCTGCGGTCTTATCCTTACTTAAGCCCCGATTCCACAATGGGTAAGGGGGCTGTGTGGCTTCCTGCCATGGTCTCTTCCGCCACTCCGGGAGGCATCGTCACCCGCGAAACCTACGAATTTTTAGTCAATAAAACGCTCAATATGATTCGCGCCAATATGCCCTACGATGCGTTTTTCTACCATATCCACGGTGCGATGAGCGTGGTGGGACTGGATGATCCGGAAGGCGATTTTCTTGAAAGGATACGCGGAATCATCGGGAACGATCCTGTTGTTTCAACGTCTATGGATCTTCACGGAAATGTTTCCCAGCGTCTGGCTGAATATTCTGATTTGATTACCTGTTTTCGCATGGCGCCTCACGAAGACAACCAAATATCGACCCGCCGCGCCGTTGTGAATCTCTACGACCGAGTTACTTCCGGGAAGGGTCGTCCGGCATACAAAGCGTGGGTTGCGGTACCCATACTGCTTCCTGGCGAGCGAACCAGTACACGCGTTGAGCCGGGCAAGTCGCTTTACGCCATGATACCCGGCATTGAAGCGCTTCCGGGCGTTGTGGATGCAGCCATCTGGATTTCTTACGCATGGGCTGATGAGCCGCGCAATCAGGGTGTTGTGATGGTGGTGGGCGATGATAAGGATCAGGTAGGACGTTCGGCCAAAACGCTTGCCGAAAAATTCTGGTCGGTT
>Ga0209628_10001389_pt1 | contig 15600 bp, 18 predicted proteins | sample TergutCu122P4_FD_187285 | JGI IMG/M metagenome (GOLD analysis project Ga0209628, IMG submission 187285) | Cubitermes ugandensis P4 segment gut microbial communities from Kakamega Forest, Kenya - Cu122 P4 (SPAdes) (version 2) | ecosystem: Host-associated > Arthropoda: Insects > Digestive system...
TTTCAAATGCTCAAAAGCCGCCTGAGTGACAAGGGGGCTTTATTTGACGGTACCTGTAACCCTGACAGGCCGACGCACTGGTTAAAAACAGATGTGCTGGACAGGCCGGAGCTTGACGTCAAGCAATGGCATTTTGTCATAGACGATAATCCGTACTTGCCGCCAGAGTATGTTGAGAATCTCAAAAAGGAATATACAGGCGTTTTTTACGAGCGATATATCCTTGGCAAATGGACAAAAGCGGAAGGGTTGATCTATCCGCACTTTGATCCCGCCCTACACGTCGTTACAAGCCTCCCTGCTGCGTTTGAACGGTATTACATAGGAATTGACTACGGCATGTCAAACCCTACCGCCATGGGGCTCTGGGGGCAGTCTAAAGGCATATACTACTGCATACGAGAGTATTACCACAGCGGACGCGACACAAACCAGCAAAAGACGGACGAAGACTATTACAAGGCGTTGGAACAACTTGCCGGTGACTTGAAGATCGAATGTGTTGTTGTTGATCCGTCGGCGTTGTCCTTCATCAATCTTGTGCGACGTCGGGGAAGGTTTATTGTCAGGGCGGCGAAAAACGACGTGTTGCCGGGGATAGGCGAATTTAGCAGGGACTTGCAACACGGAGTGATCAAGATACATGCTGATTGTAAAAACGCGATAAAAGAATTCAGTTTATATGCGTGGGACGAAAAAGCAGTCGAGGACAGGCCGATCAAGGAAAATGACCATTTTCTCGACAGTGCGCGATATTTATGTTTTACGCTGGGCTGGGCGCGTGGGCCCGTAAAACTCATAGGACAAAGATAAAGGCAGGTGAACCGCCATATATACATATCAGGATTTACAAACCGCCACGGACAAGGCGGTTTTTGTCGCAAATGCTGTTGACGACTACCTTATTTCAAGTGAATATAAAGAAATCCTTATGCGTGAGGCATACTACAACGGTGATAATCCGACATTGGCCTCATACATGTCTAGGTTGCAAACTGACAGCGGAAGCGTTGACTTGTTCGCAAAAATTCGCGTACCGTCTGGAATATTCAACCGGATTATTACGCTGTTAGTCAATAGATTATGGTTTAATGGGGTTCAACTCGACTCACCAAAAATAAAGGAAAAACTCGGCAAGTATTTTGACAAAATAGCAAAGGATATTGCCACTAAGGCGGCGGTTCATGGCGTATGCTATGGTTTTTGGAACAATGATACTTTGCAAAAATTTACCGCAACAGAGTATTTGCCATTGCCAGACGAACGCACAGGCGAACATAAGGCAGGTATACGTTTCTGGAGTATTGACTCGTCAGATACCGAAAAGCCAATGATCATACAACTTTTTGAGGTGGATGGCTGGACTGAATGGACGAGAAAAGGAACAGGCCCACTCGTGATTGCTATATCCAAAGTAGCCTACAAACTCAATATAAGGCGCGACGCGCTTGGTGAGGAGATAACAAGCGGAGAAAATTATTTATCGTTCCCTGTACTGCCAATGTACGCAAATACTGAACACAAAAGCGAATTAACGCCACCAATTAAAGCTAAAATAGACTTGTATGACGCATTATACACAACTTTTGGCGATGTGTCGTTGCGTACTCGCGTGCTGTATTGGCTGTTAGAGGGAATGAGCGGTAACGAGGAACATTTAATTGCTATCAAGGGAGCAATAGAGCGCATTGGCATAATCGCGCCACAAGGAGACGCAAAAGCAAGTGCAACTAATGTAACGTTGCCGTACAATGAATACATGCAATACCTTGACGACATCGAGGATACTATTTTTTCTGATTCTATGATCGCCAACCCCAAAAAGATCACAGGCGGTGCATTGACGGCGACAGCCATTAATGCGTACTATCATGCGGAAAAGCTAAAAGTTTCTGATGCTGAGTGGAATAGTTGGGATTTTGTAAGCAGATTGCTTGCGCTAATCGGCCTTCAAAGCGATAAAATTGAGTTTAAGCATGAAACAATCTCATCAGATATAGAGATCACTCAACGGCTGAACAGTTATAATCTACCCATTGAAATCAGCATGGAGATTGATCCGTTGTTCAAGGATGATGCAATACCTAAATATTTGGATATTATTGCGCGTGAATCACTGGGCATGGATATGATTGACGAACAGAATCGCGGTGAAATAGATGGACGCCGCAACGAATAGACAACTGCGCAATCTTGACAGGCGATTACAGGCGATATTTAATGCGGCGTATCAGCAGGCGATTGAAAACGAGAAGAACGCTATAGCAAAGTTCGCGGCGTTTGCGCAAGCGGATCACAGCGATTTGACGGAAACGCAACTGCGTACCGCATGGAATAATTACCGTTTGCAAGTGGAGCGTACGACAGGGATTGTAAACAATATTGCCGCAGACATGGCAAACAGCGGGAAATTAGCGGCGCGGATGATAGAGGGTGATAAGCTTAACGTATTTGACATTGGTTACCGTAATTCGTTGACGTCCATTGACCGCCAACTTGGATTTAACGTGCAATGGAGTATTTACGACAAGAACCAGTTGACAGCGTTATTGATGGAACAGGATAAATCACCGTTCACACAAATAGCCTATAATCGGCTGGGAAAACAAGCGCCTATAGTGACACACTTGCAAAATGAGCTTGCACAGGCTGTCATGTTAGGCGAAGGCATACCGGGAATAAACAGGCGTATTCGTAATGTTGCCGATATGAGCTATAAACAGGCGCAAAGGATTGCGCGTACAGAAACGTTGCGCGTAGCAAATCAAGGCCGTATGATCGGTTTTAGGCAAGCGGCGAATGAGTACGGTATTGAAATGTTCAAACAATGGATATCTACGATGGATGAGCGTACACGTGATACACACGTTGATATGCATATGGAAAAGGCGGAGCTTGATGAACCGTTTAGCAATGGACTAATGGAGCCGCTTGATCCGGACGGTTCGCCGGAGGAAACTATCAATTGCCGATGTGTTGTTGTCGCTATACTGAAAGATATAAAGGAAAAACAGGTTTACAGAGTATAAACGGAAACAACTAATACGAAGGATTGCAGGTAAGGATAATCGTGAATGTTAAAATTATAGATAATACTAAAACAGCCTTAAGCCAGCACGAAATTAATATGCTGAGGGCTCTTTATGGCATAGGTATCAAAAACCAAGAGATTGTAACGAAAGTTATTACCTCAGTTGGCGCTGTAGATACAGGTAGATTGAGAAGTAGCATGACATATGAGGTACACTCAGAAAGTCAATCGGTTACTGTCGGCACTGATGTTGAATACGCAATATACGTACATGAAGGGACGTCGCGTATGCGAGGGAGACCTTATTTGATGGATTCCATCCTACATTTTATTAAAGAGTATGAAGAAATTGCAGTAAAGTATTTAGGGGATGGCTTTAAGGCCCTGGATTATAGCGGAATGGATATAGGTGGAGCTGGACTATCATCATCGATGATTAAGCCGGACATCTCATTAAGATAAATTAATAAAATATTACTCAAAATATAAAAAGACCGACCATGTGCGGTGTTTTATATAAAAATACTTTTAGGCTAGCATCCGAAACTGCGAAAGGGAGTATTTATGGACGCAAAGGCAATATTGACCAGTCATGGGATCGATGAGGAAGCGGCTGACAAAATCGCAAAGGCTATTAACAAGGTCGTCGGTGATGAGTTTGTCACAAAGGATAGATACAAGGACAAGCTCACGGAAATCGCCACATTGCAGACGGACTTGAAGACCGCCGAAGACGCATTGTCCACCGCCGAGACATGGAAATCAAAGTACAATGACGAAGTGACAGCACACAATGCAACACGCGACGGATACGCCGCTGAAAAAGACGCGGCGGACATTGACGGAAAAGTTACTGCGGCGTTGAAAGCAGCGGGAATGAACGAAAAAGCCATTCCAAAAGCCTTAAAGCTCTATGACCGAACAATCGTAGAAAAGGACAACGATGGAAACATTAAAAATACCGATAAAGTATTGGCGCACTTTAAGGGTGAATGGGGGGACTTTTTCGGGGAAACGCAAACGAAGGGTGCTGAGGTTGGGAACTCACCCGGAAAACCACCAGTAACATCGTGGGAATCACAACTCAAAGCGGCGCGAGAATCAAAAAACATGCAAGAAGCCTTGCGCATAAAACAAGAAGCCTATAAAGAGGGCGTCGTATTAATTTAAAAATGAAAGGATAAAAAATATGCCTATTGTAACTGGAGTAGCAAATACATGGAATCTTCCGAATTATCACGGAGAACTTTTTACCGCATCCGCCGAGGAAACGCCCCTGCTGTCTATGACGGGAGGGCTGACTGGCGGATTACGCACTGATAATTTTCAATTTGTAACCGCACAGCTTTACGCGCACCCCGACGCCGCGCAGCCCACTATATCAGAGACTGCGTCCGTAACGGCCCCATCACCGACAGCGATTTCCCGGGAGCAGGAGTTTAACGTCGTGCAAATCCATCAGGAGCGCGTACAGATGACATATGCAAAACGTTCCAACAGCGGACGTTTAAGCGGTATCAACACTGCCAATAAAAGCGCAAATCCGGCGGATGATTTCAACTGGCAACTGCAACAGAAGTTAATAAAAATCGCCAGAGACGTTGAATATAGCTTTATCAGAGGAACATACCAAATGTCAACTAACGCCTCCGTAGCAAATACCACCAGGGGGATGTTGGAGGTTACAAAGCTTGCCAACGGGACGAATATCAATAACGCAACGCCTGCGGCCCTAACCATGACCATGCTAAATAATCTGTATAGAGTTATGGCGGACAGCGGCGCAACATTTACCAACATGGTATTATTTGCAAGCGCGACAAAAGTACAACAGATTACAGCGCTGTACAACGCGCTTAACGGCTTTGCACTTCCGTCCACAAGGACGGTCGGAGGTATTGCCATAAAGGAGATCGTCTTTGATTTCGGCAATCTGGGCATTGTTTGGAACCGGTTTATGCCTAACGACGCTGTATTGCTTGTAGACGTAAATTACGTTGCGCCCGTGTTTCAAGAGGTACCGGGCAAAGGCGTATTGTTTACAGAACCGCTTGCAAAAACAGGCGCGACAGACGATGAGCAGCTGTACGGACAGATCGGCCTTGACCATGGCCCCGCATTCATGCACGGATCAATTACCGGGCTGTTATAAGGAGATACTCTATGCCGCAGCTTGTATGGTGTGAGAAAAAACAAGAAGCAATTCCGGCGGAAGAATACGAAAAACCGCAGGATCAATTAGGCTCAATGACTGTGTACGAGCTAATTGAATACGCTAAATCCCATAACATAGATATCGGTAACGCGACAAGCCGCGCCGGTATTTTGAAAAAAATAGAGGAGGCTGGGGCGGTATAATCCGCCCCACAACCTTATAGTGATGGTGTATCATGACGCTTGATGAAGTAACCTTATTGCTTAAATTGCGTGTGCGTAATTTTTTTAACGAGGATAACGACGCAGGGAAACCGCCTGAACAATCGGCCATGTATAGCTTGTTTTTGTCGATTTGCCGAGAGTTCCACGAAAAAATGGAGCAGGGCATAGGACAGCCGACAAACATAGTGCAGGAAAGCGTGCTGGGCGGCAAGCACAGCTATACACTGGCGACAAGCGATGGTTTGCCCATGGACTTGCTTGACGCGTACACGCCGCGCCTGGCGCCGTTCACAAGGATGTTTTATAAGGGTACGCCTTTATGAGCGGCGTCATGTTCGAGCGGTATTTTCATGAGTATTGGCTGCAAGGACAAGCGCCGGTAAGCGATGGATTCGGCGGTACAATATGGCAGTGGACGGACAAACAGCTTGTCATGGGCGAGTTTGTGACACGTGATGGCTCTGAAATACGCATAGCGGAAGCGCAAGGACTAGCGCAGCAGGGCGATTTCTATGTATCACGCAGTGTCAAGCTAGCGCAAAACGACATATTGCGCCGTGTCAGTAACGGGTTGTACTTCCGTATAACCGGACTGCCAAACGAGACAACCGATTTGTCAGTATCACAGTTCCAGATATACCCGGCAGAATTGACGGATCCGCCTAAGTAGGCGGTATTTTTATACGCAAAAGGCGGTGATGGCATTACAGCGCAAGAAGTATTGGCGCAGTTTTGGGGCAATTTCATGTTGCGCCCGGACAACGCGCCGCACAGGCCGCTATTAGCGTTTCGCGCAGGGTTTACGCAGTTATACGGGCCGGGACTACCGGCAGGCGGTCAACCGGCTGACCTGCCGTTCATCACGTATGAGGACGACGAAACCAGCTACGGACAATGGACACTGCTGGCCGGTCGTATATGGACACGTGAGCAAACGTGGGGCATTGTTGAAGATGTGTTTGCGCAGGCACGCGCAAAGATACCAAACGGCGGCGTAACCGTGCTGTACGCTGGCAAAAACGGCGCGTTGCGTATTGCGCGAAGCGATCCGTTTATAGGACGGTTACCGCCGGAAGACAATGACGAGCTCAACAAAGCCGGTGTCATCCGCGTTATTGTTGAAAATTATATTTATTAGGAGGCTACAAAATGGCATTTGCAGGATATACCCCCTCAGGGCTTACGCCAAATACATTTGAAAACGTGCAACTTGGCGCAGGCGCGTTTTATGTAAACCTAGATTTAACGGATATTGAGGTTGACAGTGGTGGAAATACGAAGACCACAGCGGAAGAGTTTGCGGTTATTTTAGAGGCGGCAGTTGCGGCAGGGCAAAGCCTAGGCGCGACTAACGGTGGAGGCACATTTAACGCTGTGCCGGAAATCGAACAGATACCCGTTGACGGCATGACTTACCCGGTTATTGGTTCGTCCGTCATGTATTCGTGGGAGGTCACGCTGGCCACTACGCTCAAAGAAATCACGCCGGAAAACTTTAAGCGTGTTCTCGCGACAGCCGCGAAAGTACAGGAAACGGGCGGGATGACTGTGGCAAGCACGCTGACACCGGCGCATTATATTCCCAGCGTTGCATGGTGCGGGCGAATGATTGACGGAAGATTGGCATGTATAGTACTGGAAAACGCGCTTAATATCGCAGGTATGGTCATGACGATTAATGATCGCGGGGGAGCGGAAATTCCGGTCACATTCAGAGCGCACCAAGCGGATTTGTCCCGTATGCAGTTTGCACCATTCCAGATTATATTCTTCCCGATGCCGGAATAATGGAGTAAAAGAAAGGCGTTATTGACATGAAATTATCAAGCAAAAGTTTAAAAACAATTCGAGCGATACTTTTGCAAATCACGCCGGATATTAGCCCTATTCTTGATGAACTAACGCAACTCAGTAAAAAAAGAGTAAATGCGGGGGACGTTAGTGAAGATGAAGCAGCGGCAAAAGGTATTGAAATTATTGTAGAGATGGTCGAAATACTGCTGGATCGTCAATACGATAAAATCTTACGCATTCTAGCGGCGCTATACGAGACATCTCCAGATGAACTTGAGGAAAAAGAATTCGGTGAAATTATCAATATGGTGGAGGAGACGTTGAAAGACGAAGTGCTAATGCGTTTTTTTCCACGGTTCGCGCGGTTGAAGCGCAAAACGCCATTAGATATATAGCCGAAGTAGAATCAATGCCATTGACGGCATTGGTCTTTTATCTGGAAAGCAAGCACAAACATGAAACTATTCGTGATGTGTATATAACGGATATGTTGCGTTTTGCAGCATGGGGACATGTAAAAAATCCGGATAAATTACCGCGTTATTGGGATTCACTACAGTCCACGCAAAAAGTGCGTACTCCACGCGAGCAATTTACTGAGAACGATGTGATAGACATGTTCAAAGGGAAAGGGGCCCTTGTAAAAGGTTAATAATGGAATTATTTAAATTGTTTGCGACCATTAGCCTTAAAGACAGCGATTTTACAAGCGGCCTCGGCAAAGCCAGTGACGCCATGAGCAAATTTGGCAGTGCGACAGAAAAGGCCGTTGACCTTGTCATAAAAAGCGTAGCAGCTGCGGCGACTGCAGTGTATGGACTTGGTACGGCAGCTGTTAAAATCGGCATGGAGTTTGAACAGGCAATGGCGGATATTGCGGCTATTACTGGGTCAACGGATGATGAATTGGCCTTTATGGAGTCCACGATTCGTAACCTTGCCAAGGAGTTCGGCGTGTCTGCCACGGAAATGACGAAAGCGTTCAAGTATATAGCTGAGGCTGGCGGAGACGCGGATCAAATGGTTGAAGATATGCGCGGCGCACTGTTGCTTGCGACAGCGGCTGGCGAGGATTTCAGGGGTGTTACTATATCCATGGCAGCCATGATGAAATCATTCGGGGATGAAACCACAGACGCGGAACACATCGCCAATGTCATGGCAGCAACGATCAGCGCGGTCAATACCGATGTCATGCAGTTGGCAAAGGCATTTGAATACGCGGGCCCTGCCGCCGGTATTATGGGATACGCCGTTGACGATGTTGCGTTAGCTTTAAGTATGATGGCCGAAAGCGGAATTGTCGCCGATAAAGCGGGCACCGCGTTGCGTACTGTTTTATCAGAGCTCGCCAAAGGCATGGTGCGTGTTGCGGGAAATACAGAAGTTTATGAGATCGCGACGACAAATCTTGACGGTTCCATGCGGCCTCTATATGACGTTATTGTTGATATGCAGGATGCTTTTTCCCATTTAACAGAAGCGGAAAAAGCAGTGGCAGCGGAGGCGATAGGCGGTAAAACCGCGATGAGCGGATTACTCGCAATCGTTAATACTTCCGCTGAGGATATGGAGTGGCTGACTGATACTATATACGGAGCGCAAGACGCGTTCGATGGTATGGGACAAGCGGCAGGTATGGCCGCCATACAACAAGACACATTAAAGGGAGCAATATCCAAACTAAAAAGCAGCGTGCAAGACATCGGTATAACATTTTACCAAAGCATAGATAACCCATTAAAAGATGTCGTCAACAAAGCGCAAGGGTATGTTAACGAGTTAGCACAGGCATTTGATGAAGGAGGCCTTGCCGGCGCTGTTGCTAAAATAGGTACAATTTTAGCGGATGTAGTTACTTCGTTGGCGGAGCAGGCTCCGGAGTTTATTCAAGTTGGCGTTAATCTTATATCGGCATTAGTACAGGGAATTACCGAAAACAGGGATATCATTATTACTGGGGCCATAACAGCATTTACAGCGTTGATGGATGGTGTGCGGGAAATGTTACCGCAACTAGTACCATTAGCCGTAGATATAATCATGGCGTTGGCTGATGGGTTTATTCAATACGCAGATTTAATCCTGACAGCTGGAATTAACCTAATTACACAGTTAATTGTCGGTATTGCTGAAAAACTGCCCGATCTCATTCCACAAGCACAAGAAGCCATCATGAATATTGTACGTGGGCTGTCTGACAACTTACCGTTAATTTTAAAAGCGGGTATGGAGATTCTGGCGGAACTGGTGCACGGTATAGCCGACATGTTGCCTGAGCTAATACCCGTTGCAATTGACGCGGTAGTTTTACTTGTTGAAACACTTATTGACAATATCGATATGTTGATTGACGCCGCCATTGCGATTACTCTGGCGTTGGCAAATGGATTGATTGATAGCCTGCCAAAATTAATTGAGAAAGCACCTGAAATAATTATAAAATTTGTTGACGCTTTGATTGAAAACACGCCAAAATTATTTAAGGCGTCCGCTGAAATAATCGGGAAACTGGTTAAAGGATTGTGGGATGCTGTACCCGTGTTATGGAATGCCGTGTTTGATCTAATTAACAAATTAGGTGAAAAGCTAGGCTTGGATTTAACGGCAATCACAGACGCGGGCAGAAGAATTATTGAGGGGTTCTGGAACGGCATGTCTTCAATGTGGGGTTGGCTTACGGATAAAGTCACCAATATGTTCAGCAGCGTAGTTAACAGCGTTAAGAGTTTGTTCGGTATATCGTCCCCATCAAAGGTATTTGCTGGTATAGGAAAAAATTTAGGCGAAGGATTTGTTGACGGCGTAGAATCAATGGCAGGAAAAGTAGAACGCATTGTCGGTGATGTTTTTGGCGGACTTGGTGGTGAAGTAGGCTACAATATCGGAGTTGGTGCTCATGGTGCAATACCGGCGTTACAGGCAGCATCGCAACAGGGCGAGGGGCGCGGGGCGTTTACCTATTCCCCCACCAACATATTTTATGTCAACCGAGAACTTGATGTGGAACGTATCAGCCGTGAGTTAGATCGTCAAGCTGAGCGGGCCATGAGGCAAAGGGGGCTGGCTACCGTATGAGCGTTATTGCGCCGTTTACTTTCAATTTTAACAATAAAAACAGTAAAAAGGATTTCGGCATAATCGGCACGTCATATGATGTGATATTTCCGAAAAAGCGGGAACGCAAGCAAATTATCCCCATGCGTGACGGCGCGTATGATTTTGGTGCAGAGTGGTACGATGAACGGATTGTTCGCGTTACATGTAAGTGGTTCAATCCGATTGCGAATGACCTTACGCGATCGGATATACGCGGTATAGCGGCTTGGCTGTCAAAAAAGGGTAAACTGGAGCTTGCGGTTGAGCCGGATAAATATTACATCGGTGAACTGTATGATCCGGCGGAGTTAATAGCGCATTATGATTACAGCCGTGGTATTGGTACAACAGACGGCTCTTTCGAGTTAAACTTTATATGCGAACCGCACGCATACGGTACGACAAAACTAATTCAACTGTTTTCGGACACGGCAATCAGTTACGCAGGTTCCGCGACAACGCCAACTGTTCTCACCATAAAAAACACGGGAACAACGAATATCAACTCAATACAGATCACGGTCAGACGGAGGAAAATATAGTATGTTTATGACTAACTTTTACGAGCAGCGAGTGTTGAATGTCCTGCGCGGGCAATCGCTCTCAGCACCTTCGGCAATGTTTTTAGGGCTATTATTGAACAATCCCGGAGAGGCTGGAGCGGGCACGGAAATCAGCTATACCGGATATCAGAGATTGCCGCTTACATTTTCTGAGCCTGCCTTTGACAACGCTTTACAGGCGTTTGGTATCACGAACACGAACTCAGCGTCGTTTGCGGAATCGTCAATTACTGCCGGTACAGTTACATATATTGGCCTATATGATTCGGTATCCGGCGGTAATATGTGGGTCTATGGCATGTTGGAATCACCCATAGAGGTTGATCCCGGAGAATCACCGCAGATTATACCGGGTGAAATTAAATTGTTCACAACAGGCGACAAGACTGACAGCCTCAGGACGATGACATTAAATGCGCTCAGGGGTATCAGCATAAGCGGCCTCTCAACTTTTGTCGGACTGTTAAATAACGGCGTAGAGCTTGCCGCAGCGAATTACGCGAGGGTTGCGCTGACTTTTAACGCGCCTGTCGAAGGAGCCGCCGGTGTCGCTACGATTACCAACTCATTACCGGCAAACTTTGCGCAAGCAACTACCGTGTGGGGCATATATAACGAATTCGGAATATATAACGCCGCGTCCGGCGGTACTCTCTTATGGCGTAAGAGTCGCGGGAGCGATAGAATGATCAACCGCTTAAAACGGGTAACACTGCCGACAGGCGCGTTGATTGTTGGTGTTAATTAATGGCTGGCCCATTTTCATTATTACCATTTTCCGCGGGCATGGTGACGGAAGACATAGACTTACCGGATAGTATATTTTTCCTGGAATCCATGGATGTTTTTGCGGGGCTGGGCGATGTTGGGCCGGACATGATCCAGTTTCGCGAAGAGTTGTACACTATTGTCAACGGGGCGTCGTCACTTTCAGAGGGCGTTGTTTTTAATGAAACCATGTCGACAATAGCCACTATTACGGTTGACTTGGCGGATTCGATAGGCATGTATGAAACGTTGGACATGCAAGTCGCAATCGGCGTACAAACACACGAGTACATTGAATTTAATGAAGAATTAAACGTTATATCAGCGATGGGCGTTGAGGCGGTAAACTTCATTGAATTCATCGAGAATATGACAACGAAAGCGGCGATCGGCACAACCATTAAGGAACGTCTTGAACTCTATGAGCTGATGAACGTACTGGTAACCGCCGCAACAACTACGCAAACAGTGATACTGGTTAGGGCCTTAATACCGCCCGGCGGAACACTACGGCTTGATAGCGATAATTTTACCGCTCTACTGGGCAGCAGTAACGTCTTGCATTTATATGATGGCGACTGGGTATTTATTGACCCGACAGTTAACGCTGTGCAAGTATCATCTACCTCAGGCGGCACGCTGTCCGCGACTATGGAATATCGCGAGAGGTGGCTATAATGCTTGCGGTGTACAATCTCAGTCGGCAGCGGGTGGCGATTCTTGAAAACGCAATAGATATAGCAGAAACACACCAACTAAACGCTATATGGCAATTAACCTTTTCGATACCGGCAGATGACCCAAAAAACGATTATTTACATCCCATGCACTACGTTAGATGGGAACCGGATGGGGAATTATACCGTATTTTACCGATTGATTTAGAGCAAGGTGAAACCGGGCTGTTGTCATATGAATGCGAGCATGTCATTGCGACACTAATGGATAATGTTTTATTCGGTTATCATCAGATCGGCAATATCGGCGTGTTTACACGGACGGTTTTGCAATATGTTTTGGACAAGCAAATTGTTAAAAACTGGGTTTTAGATGTTTGCGCTTTTAACCGTCAATTTGAATACGCGTGGGAACAGGAAAACCTGTTATCCGCGCTTTTTAGTGTCCCGAAGTGCTTTAACGCTGAGTATATCTGGACATGGGACACGTCAACATATCCGTGGCGGTTATCTCTGCGTGAACTGGACTTGACGTCAATTCCCGCGCTGTACATACGGGCGTCAAAGAACATGCTCAAATTAACGCGGCGCAGTGACCCGAAGAATTTATGTACTCGTCTTTACCCTTTAGGATACGGCGAGGGTGTCAATCAACTCGGGATCAAAGAGCTTAACAACGGTGTGCCGTACTTGCAATCCCCGCCTAACATAGTCGCAAAATACGGGATTATAGAGCGTGTATGGGTGGACAGGCGGTATCATAATCAACCGGAGTTGTTAGGCGCGTCTCAATCCATGCTGAGGAACCTACAAACGCCGTTTGAGCAGTATTCGGTTGAATTTACGCAAATACGGGGCGACCCTGAACATATCAACGTAGGTTCGCGTGTGCGCATACACGATCCCGGAAATAAAGTCGATATGATCGACACCATCGTTCAGGTAACGGTATTTCGCGACAAGCCGGGCGGACGCATTGAAGTTGCCAACGCTTCGGAAAATATCGCGCAGACGGTTGCCGATCTTGCGGACAGGCAGCGTGTAGAGACAACATACAGTCAAGGCGCAACACAGATATACAGTGTCAGCGTGCAGGACAACGCGGACAACCAAAACGGATTGAGACTTGACTTTTACATACCGCCCGACATGATCCATGTCAACCGGCTATATTGTAAAATCCGTATGGAAAGTTTCCGGGCGTATTCAAAGGCGACGGAATCCGGCGGGCAAATCTCTACTACACCAGCAGGCGGCGGCACGACAAGCAGCGCGGCGCTCAGCGGGACTACGGCGTCAGGCGGTGGGGGCAGCGCCACTGTAAATGGCGGCGGGATACGCACATCTTCGGCTATAACATTGCCGTCGCAAAATATCCAAAATGACGATTTAGGCGGTACCAACGCAAAAAACCATAACCATGGATTGTTTAAAATGGGCGATGAAAACAATATGTATCTCGCCATTGTAAACGCCGCAAACACAATTGTAGGTCATACTGGCTATGTTCCGTCAGGCGCGCACATACACGGCGCACACGACCACACTATCGATACATCCTTTCAAGTTCAAATACCGGCGCATACGCACGGGTTAAGCCTGTCACACAGCCATGACAATCCCAGCCATACGCACCAGCTTGACACAAGACACGGGCACGAAATTACGCCGGGTATTTATCGTTCCGGCAGTTCAAATTCATTTACCGTAAAAGTTAACGGCATTGTGCGGCAGATATTTAACGAGACGTCGGCAGAGCTGGATATTTTGCCGTGGCTTATTGGCAATGACGGGATGATCTCACGCGGGACTTGGCATAATGTTGAGGTTGTGCCGAATGGGTTAGCGTATATCAGTAATTGCGCGTATATACAAGGATTTATTCAATCGCGAGGGGAGGTAACAGTCTAATGGCGCAGAGTGAAATGTACGCGGGGCAGGCGTTTTCACCGCAAACACAGCTAAACGGCGCGATCACCAGCACGGACACGACTATAACCGTACTGGACGGCGCAAAACTACCGGCCGCGCCAAACTATCTGGTATTCGGCACATACGGCGATCCTGTGCTTGAAACGGTACTGTACAACGTTAAGACGGGAAATGTATTAAGCGGCGTTATTCGCGCCGTTGAGGGAACGGCGCAAGCATGGGCAAACGGAACACCCGTTGCCCGTTTTTTTACGGCAAAAGATCATAATACTTTCATTGACAATATCAAAGACATCGTTGCAAGCCTTGTGAACGCTATCAAGGGCGTTAAGGTTGACAATGTGCTCTTAACGCCTGACGCAAACAAAGTCGTAAATGTCGATTTGTCCGGCAAGCAAAACAAAATCACCACAACCGGCATACTCAAAGGCGACGGTGCGGGCGGTACATCGGCGGCAGTTGTCAACACGGACTTCGCCGCTGCGGCCCACGCGGCACGGCACGCCACCGGCGGCGGGGACGCAATCACGCCAGCGAATATCGGGGCGGAGGCGTCGGGCACGGCGGCGTCGCAGGTGTCCACACATGACGGCAATTCCTTGGCGCACTCAACGCAGTTCGGAAACAAGCAAAATAAAATAACTGCCAACGGTATTCTCAAAGGTGATGGGGCGGGCGGCATAACCGCCGCAGTATCAGGGACGGATTATGTACCGCCCGCGACATTGAGCAACTACGCAGCGAGGGCGGGGGCCACAATGACAGGCGCGTTAATCGCGGGCGGCACACTTGATAACGCCACAACGCAGGTACGCAATATACACGCCGGACTAACTGATATGACGGCTGGGACTTCCTCACTGACAACCGGCGCAATCTACCTTGTGTATGAGTAGGGCGGTGGGGTATGGCTAAAGCGGCGTATCTTGGCGTTGGCGGCGTGGCGCGAAAAGTAAAGAGCATGTATATCGGCGTCGGCGGTGTTGCTAGGAAGGTAAAAAAAGGGTATATCGGCGTCGGCGGCATTGCGCGGCTATTTTTTACAAGCGAACAACTCTTAACTTATTATGGTACGGCGACGGCGCTTAATGCGGCCCGGACTAATTTAGCCGGTGCAAGCGTCGGAAACTATGCGTTATTTGCAGGAGGGCAAGGGACTACGGGTACTTCAACAGTAGTTGACGCGTATGATACAAGCTTAACACGCACAACACCAACTGCATTAAGTTTCGGCAGATACTCTTTAGCAGGCGCACGTGTAGGTAATTCCGCTTTGTTCGCCGGTGGACAGACTGCCGCTTCTGCCTTTAGCGCGGTGGTAGACGCATACAATACAAGTTTAACGCAAACTACCCCA
>Ga0209628_10001391_pt1 | contig 15593 bp, 14 predicted proteins | sample TergutCu122P4_FD_187285 | JGI IMG/M metagenome (GOLD analysis project Ga0209628, IMG submission 187285) | Cubitermes ugandensis P4 segment gut microbial communities from Kakamega Forest, Kenya - Cu122 P4 (SPAdes) (version 2) | ecosystem: Host-associated > Arthropoda: Insects > Digestive system...
CAACCGGCGCGGCGCGCTGGTCGCCATCGACCCCAAAACCGGCGAAGTGCTGGCCTTCGTCAGCCAGCCCGCGTTCGATCCCAACCTGTTCGTGGACGGCATCAGCCAAGACGACTGGGACGCGCTTAACGGCTCGCCCGACAAGCCGCTGCTCAACCGGGCGTTGCGCGGCACCTACCCGCCCGGTTCCACCTACAAGCCCTTCATGGCGCTGGCCGCGCTGGAAAAGCACTTCCGCACGCCCGGCCAGATCTTCGTGGACAACGGCTCGTGGACGTTCGGCGGACACGTTTTTCGCTCCGCCGACGGGGCATTGGGCGCCGTTGATTTGCCGCGCGCGATCGTCAAATCGAGCGACGTGTATTTCTACCAGCTGGCCAACGACATGGGCGTCAACACCATCCACGATTTCATGGCGCCGCTGGGCTTCGGCCAGCTGACCGGCGTCGACCTGCCCGGCGAAGCAACCGGCGTGCTGCCCTCGACGCAATGGAAGCGCGACACTTTCAAAAAGGCCGCGCAGCAAAAATGGTTCGCCGGCGAAACCATCTCGCTGGGCATTGGGCAAGGCTACAACAACTTCACGATGCTGCAACTGGCCAGCGCGCTTTCCACACTGGTCAACGGCGGCGTGCGCCACACACCGCACTTGGTCAGCCAACGGCTCGACCCGGTCACCCAAGACTGGAGCGCCGTGCCGCGGCCGCCGGGACAAAACCTGGGCTACCGGCAAGCCGACTTGGACGTGGTGCGCAACGCCATGATCGGTGTCACCCAGCAGGGCACCTCGCGCGCCTCGTTCGTCGGCGCGCCGTACCTCTCCGGCGGCAAAACCGGCACCGCGCAGGTCATCGCCATCGGCCAAAACAGCCGCTACGATGCCGCGCGCATTGCCGAACGCCACCGCGACCACTCGCTGTACATCGCCTTCGCGCCCGCTGAAAATCCCAAAATCGCCGTCGCCGCCATCGTCGAAAACGCCGGTTGGGGCGCCAGCGCCGCCGCCCCGCTGGTGCGGCGCGTGCTCGACTATTGGGTCGCCGGTATTCGCCCCAGCGAGCAGGACATCCAGGCCATCCGGCAAGGCCGCGCCGCCGCGCCCGCCGGCGCCGCCAACAAGCAAAGCACCACCAGCAAGGAAAGCACCCCCAGCCAGGAAAGCGCCGCCGGCGAGGAGCAAGCGGACTAGTTTCAAATCGTCATTCCCGCGTAGGCGGGAATCCAGTGAGCCTTGGCGATCACCGGAAGACGGATGCCCTGTCATTCCCGCGAAAGCGGAAACTGCGCGGGAATGACGCGCATCATGGTTCTGCGCGCTTAACTGAACTAATCAGCGTATGATAAGCCCGTTTATTTAATCAACCCAGGAGAGTTATCCATGAAAAAACGTCATCTGATTGCCTTGACGGCCGCCGGTTTGCTGCTCTCGGGCGTGGCCATGGCCGCCGACCAGTGCGCGACCGAGATCGAGGGCAACGACCAAATGAAGTACAACAAGGACAGCATCACGGTGCCCGCCTCGTGCAAGAACTTCACCGTCACGCTCAAGCACGTCGGCAAAATTCCCAAGGCCGCGATGGGCCACAACTGGGTGCTGACCACGGCCGCCGACAAGCAAACCGTGGTCAATCAAGGCTTGGCCGCCGGCCCGGCCAAGGATTACATCAATGCCAGCGAACCCAAGATCATCGCCCACACCAAGCTGCTGGGCGGCGGTGAATCCGATTCGGTCACGTTTGCCGTCAGCAAGCTCAAGGCGGGCGAGCAGTACGCGTTCTTCTGCACCTTCCCCGCCCACGCCGCGCTGATGCACGGCACGCTAACAGTCAAATAAACCACGCGGCGCAGCGGCGCTGAATATTTGACCGGTGCTGTTTGCCCGGTTCCTCTGGCGTCTTGCGTGCCTTGGTGCGCAAGACGTTTTGTGTGTTAGCGCTCAACGCCAAACGGCGGAAGGCGATTCAACCTAAAACCATAATTGTCCGCTTACAATCTTCAGGAGAGTCGCGTGGCTATTGGTGTTCTCGGCTTAGCTTGCGCACACCCCTCAGGTGGGGCGCTACACGCTTGCCAGCACCTCTGCTGTCCGCGCCATGCGGCGCAAGCAAATCCTCGTGATACCACCGGGTATCGCTGCGGTTTGTTTGGCTTAGCCGTAACGGCACTGGCAAGCGCGTGCAACTACGGTTTTTAGGTTCAACCTCGCGTTGTGCGGGTTTGGTTTTCTCTTCCGCAAGGGGCTATCCCCGCCATGATAGATTCCCGCCTGCGCGTAAATGATGGCGGCGTTGCGCCTGGCGGTGCCCATCTCCAACCGGGGCGTCGGTGCGCGCGGATTCATCGTAAACTGATTCCGGTTTGAAACCCCGTCCTTCAGAGCGGTGAGCTGCAAGCCCCGGTCAAGAAGGCCGGTTCTGAATAATTGCTTTCGCGTTGTTGTCCTTACTCGCTTCTTATGCGTTACGCACTTGCCGCGCCTTTTTCATCACCATCCTTGATCGCCTGGCTGCGCAGCCTGCGGCCCGGCACGCTGCTGCTTTCGGGCGTGGCGATCGCGCAGGGCAGCGCGCTGGCGGCCTGGCGCGGCGCGTTTGATCCGGCGACCGCCCTACTGGCGCTGCTGACGGCCACGCTGCTGCAAATTCTGTGCAACCTGGCCAACGACTACGGCGACGTGCGCAAGGGCAGCGACGGCCCGGCGCGCGTCGGCCCCTGGCGGCCGCTGCAAACCGGCGGCATCACGCTGGCGCAAATGCGCACGGCGCTGTGGCTGTGCGCCGGCCTGTGCCTGGCCAGCGGTGCGGCGCTGATTGCGCACGCGGTGCGCACACCCGGCGCGGCGCTGCTGTTCGTGCTGCTGGGCCTGTTGTGCATCGCCGCCGCGCTGGGCTACACGCTGGGCCGTCATGCCTACGGCTATCTGGGGCTGGGCGACGTGTCGGTGCTGGTGTTTTTCGGCTGGGTCGGCGTGATGGGCAGCTACGCGCTGCATACCGGGCGCATCGACGCACTGGTGTTCTGGCCGGCCAGCGCCTGCGGGCTGTTCGCGGTCGCGGTGCTCAATATCAACAACCTGCGCGACATCGAGACCGACGCCTTGGCCGGCAAAAAAACGCTGGCCGTGCGGCTGGGGCCGCGGCGTGCGCGCCGCTACCACGCCGCGCTGCTGCTGCTGGCGCCGTTGTGCCTGGCCGCCGCCGCGGCGCTGCTGCCGCGGGGCTGGCACGGCTGGCTGTTCGTGCTGACGCTGCCCTGGCTGGCGTTCCAGGCGCGGGCGGTGTTGACCAGCCTTACGCCCCAACCCATGTATGCCATGCTGGCGCCGACCGTCCGGGCGGCTTTGGTCACGCAGCTGCTGTTTATCGCGGGTGTGCTGTTGGGTTGAAGGGTAGTCGTTGTAAATATCCCTACATGTTAATAAACCATTTGGACACTTTATGCGCCAAAGGTAAAGCGCGACGTATCATGTGCGCGCTACAAAGCGGTGACTGTAGGTTTTCCGGCCATTGCGCAGTGCGCACCGCTTTGTGCCCACCCATCTCAGGAGAAATGCGTATGAAGAAATCCCATCTGCTGGCTTTGACTGCCGCTGGTCTGCTGCTGTCGGGCGCCGCCATGGCCGCTGATCAGTGTTCGGCTGAAATCGAAGGCAACGACGTGATGCAGTTCAACCTCAAGACCATGACCGTGCCCGCCGCCTGCAAGGACTTTACCGTCACGCTCAAGCACGTCGGCAAGATGCCCAAGGCCTCCATGGGCCACGACTGGGTGCTGAGCGCCGCCGCCGACATGAAGGCTATCGTCAACGAAGGCATGACCGCCGGCGCCGACAAGGGCTACGTCAATGCGGGCGATCCCAGGATCATCGCCCACACCAAGCTGATTGGCGGCGGTGAATCCGACTCGGTAACGTTTCCGGTAAGCAAACTCAAGGCGGGCGAAAAGTACACGTACTTTTGCACTTTCCCGGCCCATTCCTCGATCATGAAGGGTACTTTGACGGTGCAATAACAGATTATCCTAGGATTAATAAATATAAATTGCTAACTCCCCTTCGCGCCTTGCATGCTTCAGCATGCAAGGCGTTTTATTTTTTGGGCGTGGGGTAGAGGCGACCGGCCGGTCGCCCCTACGATGAAACCCGCGCCGCGCATGCCAACGCGCCGGCTCCGCAAGAAACACCTGCACCTGTGTTGTTTCTGATCCACATCAAAAAAAACCGCAAATCCACCCATAAATCATGGCTTACACATGCGCGGCGGCAGCCACCTAGGGGCGTCAAGCCACTGAATCGGCTTTGTTGGTGTGGTTTTCTTGATCTGCATTAGGGAAAACCACTAATGACAAACGCTGGCGCAGCCGTCAACATTGTTCTTTACGTTTGTTCACCACTGCCGGGTATCTGCCGGGCAAGTAGGAAATGAGGAGGAGGGGATGTCATGAAAGCGATTTCTACCGTTGTCTTGGCCGCCGCCATCTTGGCGGTATTGGGGCCAAGGCTGTCGCAGGCGGCCGATACCGGCGGCCAAGCGCCCGCCGCGGCAGCGGCGGCACCACCGGCAACACAACCTGCCGCACAACCGGCGGCCGGCGCGGCTGCCGAGGAAGATGAGGACGAAGCCGAACCCAGCATCGACGGCTGGGAGAAAGTCAAGCTCGATCCCCATCTGCCCATGGGCAAGGTCGATGCCGATGCCGCCATCACGCTGGCGCGCAATAACGGGTGTTTTCGCTGTCATGCCATCGACCGGGTCAAAACCGGCCCGGCTTTCAAGAGCGTTGCGCAAGCCTACCGGGGCAATCTGGTCGGCGGCTACAAGCGCGAATACGCGCACCTGACGGCGGGCGATATGTTTGTGTTCGCGGGCAACGTCGATCATCACCGGGTGCTGAGAACCGATCCGCCAAACGACCCGGCGCAGCTCAAGAACCTGATTGATTGGATATTTTCGCTCGACGATGCGAAGAAGTAGCACAAGGAGGACGGCATGAGACAGAAAATTTGGTGGCGAGCGGCCTGTTGCGGCGCGTTGTTGTTGCTCGGGCTGGCGTCCGCGGCGCAGGCGGGGGATTACGATCACGGCACGCCGACCACGCTGGGTGACGCCACGGGCCTGTCATACGGCCTCAAGGACCAGGCTTTGAACTCGGACAGGCAAGCGGTTGCCAAGGCGCGCCTGGAGCAAGATGCGGTGTGCACAACCTGCCACGACGAATCGGAGCCGAAAAAGATTCTCGCGGTTTATCAAGGCCCGCACGGCAACGTGGGCGACCCCCGGACGCCGGGCTGCCAGACCTGTCACGGCCCCAGCGAAAAGCACCGCACCGCGGTGGGCACCTTGACCGGCGATCGGCCGCCGCCGGATCGCATCTTCGGCACCAAAAAAACCACCTCCGCCCTGTTCCAGCCGATGACGCCGCAGGAGCAGTCCGAGGTGTGCCTGTCTTGCCACAAGGGCGGTTTGCGGATGCGCTGGCCGGGCAGCCAGCACCAGACCAATGACGTGGCCTGCACCAACTGCCACGTCAATCACCAGCCGACCGACCCGGTGCGCGTAAAGGAGACGCAGACCACGGTGTGCTTTACCTGCCACAAGGAGCAGCGCGCCGATTTCAGCAAGATTTCGCACATGCCGATCGAAACCGGCAAGGTGGTGTGCTCGGACTGCCACAACCCGCACGGTGCGCCCGGCCCCAAGCTGCTGCTCAAGAACACCGTCAACGAGACCTGCTTTCAGTGCCACGCCGACAAGCGCGGGCCGTTCCTGTGGGAACACCAGCCGGCCACCGAGGACTGCACCAATTGCCATACGCCGCACGGCTCCAACATTACGCCGCTGCTCAAGTCGCGTCCGCCCTTCCTATGCGACGAATGCCATGGCGGGCCGCACAACAGCGTGATGAACGCCGGGCCTTCGGTGGGCGGGGTGCAAAGCGGCGGCGTGGCTGCCGGCGCCTTTCCCAGCCAAATGATTACTGGGCGGGCCTGCCTGAACTGCCACGTGCAGATTCACGGCAGCAATTCCCCGGCTGGTCCTTTCCTGCACCGTTGACCCCAGAGGAGACCGACATGAAACCGCGTAACTTTCCTTGCTCCCAACGGGTTTTGGCGCGCGCCGCGCGGCTGGCGCTACTGACCCCGTGCCTGGCGCCCGGCCTGGCCTGGGCACAAGACAGCGGCGCCGCGCCGAGCGCCAACATCCAAGCCGCGATCGCCGCGGTCGATGGCGACATCAAGGAGCTGATCTGTCCGTCCAGCTACATCGATTTGGGCGCCCTGGGCGTGTCCAAATCCGCGCCCAAGTTCGGCGAGTACAACGGGCTGGAGAAATCAGGTTTGCACGCGCTGGCCGGATTCGGTATCGCGGGCGGCGGCTGTCAAAACGCCGACACGCTGCGCTGGGAAGCTTACGGGCACGACTTGGGCACCACCTCGCGCAACCTGGGTCTTGAAGCGGGGCGGCAAGGGCAGTGGAGCATCGGCATCGGCTTGGACCAGATGCGCCACTACACCACCGCCGGCTACCAAACGCCTTATCAGGGCGCGCAAGGCGGCAATCTGTTCGTGCTGCCGCCGGATTTTGGCGTCATCAACACGACCGGCACCGGCGGCGCCAACGTCATGACGCCCGCGCAAATGGCGATGATGCGCACCATCAACGTCTACAACGAGCGCCGCAACACCACCTTTAACGCCGGCTACGCCTTCAACCGGGATTGGAGCGCCAAGTTCGACTACAAGCGCATCGACATGTCGGGCGCCAAGCTGATCGGCGGCGGCAGCGACAAACTGACGGGGGCCAATGGCTTGACCTATACCGGGCAAGCCATCAGCCTCAAGCTCAATCCCAACAAGTTCAGCACCGACATATTCAGCTTGTCGGCCAACTGGACCGGGCAAAAAGCCTACGCCAGTTTTGAGTACTACGCCTCGCTGTTCCATGACCACTACAAGGGTTTTTCGTGGTCCGATCCTTTCGTCATCGGCGGAACGGCCGCCGCGCCGTTGCCGGCCACCGGCACCGCGGCCAACGGCCCCTTGCAGCTGGACACCATGGGCACGCCGCCGAGCAATCAGTTCCACCAGCTCAATATCTCGGGCGGCTATTTCCTGGCCGCCAAAACCCGGCTGACCGGCGGCCTGTCGTTTGGCATCAATACGCAAAACGTGGGTTTCGACGGCAGCTACACGCCCGCCATGGTCACGTCGCTGGGCGCGCCCTCGCTCAACGGCCGGGTGTTGACCCGGCACGCCGACGCCAAGTTGACGCACCAGTTTTCGGATGCGCTCAACTTCAGCGCGGGCTTGAAGTTCAATGAGCGCGACAACACCACCCCGGCCAATGTCTACCAGTTCCTGCATTTGGGCGCCGGCGCCACCACCACCACCAGCGCGCCGATGAGCAACCGGCGCACGGAGCTGGACGCCAATCTCGACTACCGCATCGACAAGAACCAGCGGCTGCACTTGGGCTACAACCATGACCATATCCAGCGCTGGTGCAACAGCGCGCTGGCCAACAACGCGCAAGGCATTTTGCCGGCCACCGTCACCGGCTACTACGTCGTCGCCGCGTGCGCGCAAGTGCCCAAGAGCACCGATAACAGCCTGAACCTGAGTTACAAGCGCGTGGTGCTCGACGACCTCGACATCAGCGCCGGTTACACCTACGCCGATCGGGGCGCAAAAATCAATCCGTCGTTCTACAACCCGATGCAGACCGCCAGCAATGGCCAGGGTTTTGAAAACTACGGCTGGCTGGCTTGGTTTCAAGCGCCCCGGCACGAGCACAAGCTCAAGGCCGGCCTGAACTGGCAAGCGACCCGCAAGTTGAATCTCGGCCTGAGCGGCTATTACGTGCAGGACCGCTACCGCGACTCCGCACTCGGCGTGCAAGACGGCAGCGCCAGCAACGTCAACCTGGACGTCGGCTACAACCTGAACGACAACCTGGCGTTCGGCGCTTACGCCAGCTGGCAAAACCGGATGCGCTATTTGCTCTCGTCCAATGTCCGCAGCCCCGTCGTGGCGCCGGCCTCGCTGTGGAGCAACTCGATGTACGACCGCGATATTGTGCTGGGACTGACCGGCAAGCAAAAATACCACGGCGGCAAGTTGGAGCTGGCCGAGGATTTGTCGTACAGCCATGGCCGCTCCGGCTACCAAACCAATCTGATCGCCAACATCGCCCCGGCGGTCGGCAATTCAGGGCAAACGCCGGACATCAAGAGCACGATCATCACCTTCCGTCTGACCGGCAGCTATGCGCTCAACAAGCATGCCCGCCTGACCGCCGGCTGGGTGTACCAGCGGCTGCTGGCCAACGATTATTTGTACAACGCCTATCAGTACGGCTTTACCCCCACGGCGGTCATGCCCAACGGTCTGCAAGCGCCCAGCTACACGGTCAATGCGGTTTACGCGGTTTATCGCTATACCTTCTGATAAACACCCAAACGTTGGGGTTTGCCTGCGGCTCACCCCAACCTATGCAGCCATGGAACTGCCGTTTTTAGACTTATGGTAAACTGAGCGCACCTGTGCATAGGCTACGGTAAAAGTTGAGTGGATAGATGCATGATGACTCGCTTATGCATGGGTGGCGGGCCTTGCCGGGCATGTAGGTGGGGCTTACATGTCCGGGGTTCGGAGCGGTTTTTCCTGTGATTTGCGCCGATCCGAATCGCCCGTCTTTTATGGCTTGGCAACGTTGGGGTTCGCGTTGCTCACCCCAACCTATGGCCCTCACCCACGCAAAGCTGTAGGCCGGGTCGATTATTCAGTTTCTCTTGGTTGATGCAATGCGGGGTCTACGAAATTTAGAGGTCAAGTTCCGCGTGCGAGCCGAGGCGCACGAGTTGCAATATCTCAGGGTTCGGCTTGCGATAAAGTAAAACCAGGTCCGGTTTGATGTGGCAATCGCGCAAGTCTTTTCTGTCGCCAACGAGTTGATGATCGCGATATTTCGGATCCAGCGGTTGATCGGTTGCCAACGCGAACAAGACTGGCAGCAGGTCATTTTCGAGTGTTTTCCCATGTAGACCTTTTGCTTCGCGCGCCTGATCGCGTTTGAACTGTCGCATCCGCTTAATCGTTCTCACGCTTGCGCCGCCCGAATTTCGGCCCTGATCTGGTCAAGCGTCACTGTTTCACCACCATCGGCGCGCGCTTCCTCGATTGCGGCCAGTGTTGCAGCATTGCGCTGGAACAGCGCCGGCGGAACGGCTTTGTCTTGAGCAATGCGGGTCATCAACACGCGCACCACGTCACTAATTGACAGACCAGCGGCTTTGAGCACCTGATTGGCTGCATCCTGAATGTCGCTGGGTACACGGGCTTGAATTTGGCGGCTGGCGGTCATTGCGCTTGCTCCTATTAGCTGTATTACAGTGTAACACGATTGCGGTTTTCGAGGCAATGCACCGGTTGGGGTGAGCGGCACGCGAACCCCAACCCATGCCCTTATCCATTTGAGTTAGGGCAAATAACCCTGTCGACAGAATCGGTTTGTTAGGGTAAACCCCAAGATACAAAATCCTGTTTTAGTGGGACGATAGCGGTGTTGCATGGCGCGCTTGCTGCGCGCTTATGGCAGTCAGGCGCCCATCTGATTTCAATCCATCCAAGGAGCCATCATGAAAATCGTTTCCGCTGTTTCGTTTGCTGCAACTTCCATAGCAACAGGAATGCTGCTGGCGCCCGCTTGCGCGTCAGCCGCCAATGAGGATGCCGCCAAGGAGCTGGCCCGGGCAAACAACTGTCTCAAGTGCCATGCCATCAAAAAAGACAAGGACGGCCCGGCCTGGAGCAAGATCGCTGAAAAGTATCGCGGCAAGGCCGATGCGCAGGACCGTTTGGTCACGCACCTGACTTCCGGGGAAATGGCCAAGTTCCCCGACGGGCATGAAGAAAAGCACAAGATCATCAAGACCGATCCGGAAAACGACACGGCACAGATCAAGAATCTGGTGGACTACATTCTTTCGCTCCAATAAACCGCGCACGCGTCAGAGCGATCCGATCATAAAAACTTTTGAGACAAAACCCCCGCACTGTTGCCTAGCGCCTTGCCGCTATCCGGCTGGGGCGCCACGTTGGGAGAGTTCAGGGGTTTCATAAAACCTTTATCTATTGCTTGCCGCGCGCAAGAAGGGGTGTCGGATATGAAACCGGGAATTGGGTGGAAAAGGGCGCTTTGCGGCGCCATGCTGGCCTTTGGGCTGGTATCGGCCGCCTCGGCGGCGGGTGAATCGCCGGGTGCCGCGCGGCGTCTGGAGCGAGACGCGCTCTGTACCAAATGCCACGACGAAACGGAAACCAAGCCGATCCTCTCGATTTACCAGAGGCTGCACGGCACGGTGGCCGATGAAAGAGCGCCCAGCTGCCAAAGCTGCCACGGCGAAAGCAAGGAACACCTGGACGGCGCGGTGGGTGATAAGGAAAACCGCCCCAAACCGGACCGGATTTTCGGCACCAAGCACACCACCGCCGGCTATCAGCCGGTGAGCGCGCAGGAGCAATCGGAGACCTGCTTGAGCTGTCACCAGGGCAAACTAGGCGGCAAGCACATCAACTGGCAGTCCAGCGTCCATGCCAATCGCGATCTGGCCTGCACCTCCTGCCATACCGTGCACGCCAGCCACGACAAGGTGCGCGACAAGCAAACCCAGCCCGAGGTTTGCTATGCCTGCCACAAGGAACAGCGCGCACTGATGAACCGCCCGACGCACCACCCGGTGCCCGAAGGCGAGATGGCCTGCTCTTCTTGCCACGACGTGCATAACGACAACCCGAAGATGCTGACCAAGAGCAGCACCAACGACACCTGCTACACCTGCCACATGGAAAAGCGCGGGCCTTTCGTGCATAGCCATCAACCAGTAACCGAGGATTGCGCGCTGTGCCATCAGCCGCACGGCACCTCCACGGCAAGCCTGTTGCGCCAGCGCCCGCCTTTCCTGTGCCAGCAATGCCACAGCAATACCCAGCACCCGGCTACCACCGCCTTCTGGCAAACCGGTGTCAACCCGACCACCGGCGCGCCCAACACCATCGGCCCCGGCGCCAACGTGGGTGGCCGCGCCTGTCTGAACTGCCACACCAATATCCACGGCAGCAACAGCACCGAAAGCGGCTACAGCCGTACTTCGGGCGGCCACGGCACCGCCGCCCACTTCCGCCGCTAAGCCAATAAGGGAGCACCATCATGAGCAAGACACCCAAAACCTTCCGGTTGACCGTTGTCGCAGCGGCCATGACAGCCGTGTCCGGCGCCGCTCTGGCGCTCGACGATGAGGATCCGGATGTGAAGGCGTTGATCAAACCGGAAAGCCGCGTTTCGGTCGGCGCCGGCAACTGGTCCAACGACCGTCCGCGGCAGGGTATGTACGACGGCATGAAGAACTCGGGCGCTTTCGGCCTGGTTGATGCCGACATCATCAAACGCGACGAGGCCACCGGCACCTGGTACAGGTTCAATGCCGGAAACCTCGGCCTGGATACACGTGCCATCAAGGGGGAATTTCTGCGTCAAGGCAATATCGGCGCCGCCCTCGAATACAACCGCATCACCCGCTTCGATCCCAATACTTACCATACCAATCTGCAAGGCACCGGCACCACGCGGCTGATTCAGGACAATGCCTATGGTTCGACCGCGGCCGACCTGGCCAACGGAACGGGGCGCTTCGCGCCGCAAACCCAAGCGCTAAAGCTGGGCACCACGCGCCAGCAAATCAACGGCAGCTTCTACAAGAGCTTGATGCCCGGTCTGGAATTGAACGCCACGTTCAAGAACGAAGAAAAGGACGGTACCCGCAACTGGAGCCGGGGCGGTTCCGCAATGGGTTTCTTTGCCGTCGAACCGATCGACAGCACCACGCGCCAGTTGGACGCTAGCCTTTCCTACGCCTCGGAAAAGTTCCAGCTCAAGGGCGGCTATTACGGCAGTTGGTACCAGAACAACACCAGCAAGTTGATGCGGATCGGCCCCGCCAGCATGAACACGGCCGTCAACGACAATACCGCGACCTTTCTGTCGCTGCCGCTGGATAACCAAGCGCATCAACTGTATTTGAACGGCGGCTATAACTTTACCAAGAGCACGCGCGGCACCGTCAAGCTCGAATATTCCCGTGCGATGCAAAACGACCACAACCCTTCCACGGACATCGCCAATCTTTCCAACGTCAATCCGCCCAGCAGTCTGCACGCCAAGGTCGATACCACCCTGATTCAAGTCGGCCTGAATTCCCGCGTGACCCAGGACTTGACGCTGGGCGGCAGTCTGCGCTATTACAACAAGAACGACAAGACGCCGATCTTTAACTACATCGTCGATGAAACCCTCAACCCGAATACCGGTTTACCTTACCCAACTTACCCGTATGTACGCGGTTCCTACAAGACCATCGGCGGCAAGGTGGAAGGCGTTTATCGCTTGAACAACGGCTTTTCACTGGCCGGCGGCCTGGAAGCCAAGCGGCAGACTCGCCCGGCGCCGGTCTACGCTGATGGCACGGAAAAGGAGGGGGTGGTCCCCTTCCGTGACAAGCTTAACGAAACCACGGCACGCCTTGAACTGCGCCGCTCCATGACCGAAACCCTCAACGGCAACCTGTCCTGGATTCACGCCAGGCGCAGCGGTTCCGATTACACGTTGATGGAGCACAACACCTTCCTGCTCGGTTCCAGCACGCCTTCTGTTTGCGTGGTGGACAACGTCACCTGCTTCAACATGGCCGACAAACTCAACCCCATGAGCGTGGCCGATCGCACGCGCGACAAGCTCCGCATGGCCGTGGACTGGGATCCGATGCATAAGCTGTCCCTGCAATTCGTCGCGGAATACGGGCGGGACAAGTACGGCGGCCAAAACGCCTACGGACTGGAAAAGGGCGCTACCCAAACCTATAGCGTGGATGCGTCCTGGACGCCCAACGACAAGTTCAGCTTGAATCTCTGGTACGGCTACGACAAGAACACGGCCAAGCAAACGGGCTTTTTGGTGGGTTCCACCGACGTGCGGCGCTATGACTTGCAGGACGGCGCCAATTCCCTGGGCGTCGGCGTCAAATGGACCGCCATGCCGCGCCTGCGCACCGGCGTCAATCTGGAATGGAGCCGCAGTGTCGGCAAATACAACACGGTCGCCTGGAACCGCACCAGCGGCGCGCCCACCAATGGTGGGGTAGCGGCTACCGCCGGCACCACCGCGCTGCCGAGCATCGCCAACCAGATCATCCGGTTGAAGCTGTTCGTGCAGTACATCATCAATAAACAGTCGGACTTGCGTTTCGATTTCATTCATGAACGCTGGAAAACCAACGACTGGAGTTGGCAATACAACGATGGTTCGCCTTTCCGCATGAATGACGGCACCTACGTCACGGCCAAGCCCAAGCAGATATCGAATTTCGTCGGGATTCGCTACATCTACAAGTTCCAATAGATCAGGCCGGCCGGCGGCACGGCGATTCGCCGCGGCATGCCATTCAGACCGTTTGAGGCCAGGCGCTTATGAGGCGCTTACGCGGTTTGATTGTTCGAATCAATTTTTCGCGAGTCAAGAAAACTAAAGGAGACACTCGCCATGACAGAAGAAAAACCCGGCTTCGTGCGCCGGCAATTACTCGCGTGGCGCGACCACACGCTGCGCTCGACCCTGCTGACGCTGGTCATCATCGGCCTGGCCGGCGGCATTGTTTTTGGAGACGGTTTCAACTTTTTGCTGGAAAAAACCAACACGCTGGAGTTTTGCACCGGTTGCCACACGATGCAGGGCAACTTGGACGAACTGAAGAAAACCGGCCACTGGTCCAACCGCTCCGGCGTGCGCGTGACCTGTCCCGATTGCCACGTACCGCACAAGTTCACCGCCAAGATCTACCGCAAAATGGAGGCCGCCTGGGACGTGTGGGGCCAAATCACCGGCGTGATCAACACACCGGAAAAGTTCGAGGCGCGCCGCATGGAAATGGCCACGCGCGAATGGGCGCGCATGAAAGCCTCCGACTCGGGCACCTGCCGCGCTTGCCACGACTATGACGCGATGAGCCTTGAAAAACAGCAGCAAACACGTTACAACAAGCACATGACGGCAAAAAAAGACGGCAAGACCTGCATCGATTGCCACAAGGGCGTGGCGCACAAGCTGCCCAAGGGATACCACGATCCGGAAGAGGATGAGGACGAGTGAGGCGCTAGCCCGGATATTTCACCGTGGCGACGTCCAACGCGCCCAACAGCGGGATGCCTGGGTGCGCGGCATGCCGCCGCAGCGGCTGGATGCCCCTGCAAGGCAGGCCGTGCGGCCAGGCGCCCGCTGCTGGGATGCGATGGGCGGCTAGTGTTTTTGCCGGGTACAAATTGGATTTGCCATGAAACAAGGCTTTTCCCTCTGAACGGACTGGCAAAAACACGGCCATGGTGAAATATCCGGGCCAGGCAGGCCAGGCCTGAAACAAGTATGATCCTGCCCCGCTGCCGCGTTGTGCGGCGGCGCGATTTTTATTTTCATGTTCTCTCATATCTGCCGCTGGTTCGTGCATGGGTTGACCCGGTGCGCATGCGGATACCTCTTGAGCCAGCCGATGGCCATTTCACGATAGATTGATGCCGCGCGGGAGGCGGGTGATGTCCGGTTTCTTTAATTTGTGGTGGGACGATTGGAGCGCGTTCCTGCACATGGGGCGCCACGGCGTTTACGTGTGGGGCAGTGTCGCGGCGTTTGCCGTGGCGCTGATTGGCGAGCAACTGGCGCTGCGGCTGCGCGCCGCGCGCGCGCGGCGGGCGCAAGTTGCAGCGCAAATCGCCGCGCAAGGACATGCGCCATGAGCGCGGTGCTAACGCCGCGCCGCAAGCGCCTGCTGTTGATACTGGTCGCGGCGGCGCTGCTGCTGGCGGCAGGCGCTTTCGTCAAGCAGGCTTTCCGCAGCAATTTGGTGTTCTACGTCACGCCCAGCGAATTGCAGCCCAACGACCCGCGCGCCAAGGAAACGCTGCGCATCGGCGGGCTGGTGCAGCCCGGTTCGCTGCAACGCTCGACGGCTGACCGGCTGGACGTGCGCTTTACGCTGACCAGCGGCGACAGCAGCGTGCCGGTGGTCTATCGCGGCACGCTGCCCGATTTGTTCTCCGAAGGCAAGGGCGCGATCGCGCAAGGCAAGCTCGACGCTTCGGGCACGCTGGTGGCCACCGAGGTGCTGGCCAAGCACGACGAAAACTACGTGCCGCCCAACGTCCATCCGCAAAAGGCCACGCCATGATTGGTGAGTTGGGCCAGTTGCTGCTGATTTTGGCGGTGGTCGCGTCGGTGGTGCAAGCCTGGGGCGGCCTGGGGCCGCGAGCGCAGCCCCGGCTGGTGCGGCTGGCCGCGCTGTGGCAGGCGGCCGGCGTGCTGGGCGCCATCGTGCTGCTGGCGGTGGCCTTCGTTAATTACGATTTTTCGATTCTCTACGTCGCGCAAAACAGCCACACCACCTTGCCGCTGGTCTATCGCATCGCGGCGGTGTGGGGCGGGCACGAGGGGTCGATGCTGCTGTGGCTGGCCGCGCTCGCGCTGTGGAGCCTGGCGGCGCTGCGCGGCCTGCTG
>Ga0209628_10001392_pt1 | contig 15588 bp, 16 predicted proteins | sample TergutCu122P4_FD_187285 | JGI IMG/M metagenome (GOLD analysis project Ga0209628, IMG submission 187285) | Cubitermes ugandensis P4 segment gut microbial communities from Kakamega Forest, Kenya - Cu122 P4 (SPAdes) (version 2) | ecosystem: Host-associated > Arthropoda: Insects > Digestive system...
CATATAACAACCCGTTGGGCCTTTCGCCTACGCCCATTTCGGTCAGCCAATGGTTGATCACAAAATCGCACGCCACATTCCAAAGAAAGGCGTCCCGCCACTCCTGACGTAAATCATGGCGAAGGGCCGCGTGCAGAAATTCATGGGCCATAACGAATTTTAATTCTTCAAAATGTATTTTATGTGCCGAATTTATGTAAATTTCCGATAAAGCGGGCGATACGGCGGCGATCATAATATCCATACGGCGGCATATCAAATAATCTTCAATCAGCTTAAAATTTGCGGCGATTGCCCCTAAAAGCGGATACTTCGATATAAACCAATGCCTGGCCCTATATGCGGCGCTTTTAATCGACTCGTTCGGATCGGCGGTAAGTCTTTCAAGATCGCCCGAAGCGACGCGGACCGCGCTGTTGACTGCGGCGGACAGGCCTGCCGCAAACAACGCGGACCATTTTGGCGGATTGTAGAAATGTAAATCAGTTTTATTTTTATATAGCATATCCATGGCATTTTTACCTGCGGTTCCAAAGCCGGCATACTCAATTTTGCTTTCCATAACAAATAAGCGGCGATATAACCGTTCTTCATCATGGATCCCTGCCGGAAGTGCGTTTTCATAAATTGGCGAGCCGAATTTTAAGTCGGATAAAAATTTTTCGACTACGCAATCACATGCCATATTCCATAGTAAACGCTGTTCTTTATCTTTAAAATGCTCCATGCCTAAATGTAAAATGCAATGGGCCAAAACGCGGGCCCATTGTTCCGGTTCGGCGCGCTGTTTTGGATTACATAAAATGTTTCCGCCGCTTGTAATGTAACAAAGCCCCTCCGCCGGGTAATTGCCTTCAACGTCGCGACGAATTATCGCATTGGCGCACATTTGATAAAATAGCGGATGATTATTGACAATTCGGCATCCTTCTTCAAAATTTTGCGAGGCAATGTCAATTTGTACATTTTTGTTTTTTTTTGCGTTAGGCATTATTTTTTTGCCGCCAGTCTGGGTAAATCCCTGATTACTTCGACTACAAACCAATCCGGAAGCGTATCATTATTTTCCGGGGCCATTGCCATTTGAGCAATTTCAAGGCTTATATCAGCCAGGTCCTTTATGAGCGATTTAGCCATGTACGATAAATCGCGCGCCGCGCCGGCAAGATTGTTTTTATCGGCGGGTAGTTCTTTTATCAGCCGCGCTTTAAAACTTTGGGCCAAAAAATAAAGCGCGTCCCTTTCTTCCGGTTTGCCGGGCCATTTTTGATCGCCGTTGATAATTGCTGATAAAGCGTAACGGTTTTTTATTTGCTTTATAAATGCCCTGAATTGAATGGCATGTTGCGGCGAAAGGCATCCGCCGGTAATTATTTCTAATTGCTTATCGTTTATATTTTCGCCATAGCCTGTTAAGGCGTCAGACAGCATGTGCCATGCCCGCGGCGTCGAAAAAGGCTCTTCCGTTTTTGGCGGCTGCCGCCATAGATGATCGGGGCGTAAGCCGATATATTCGATTATATACGGATGAATGCCGTTTTGGCAGGCCCATTCAAGCCAATCCCTGTGGGATGCGATTAACTCGACATGAAACATGCGGTTTATAAGTGCCGAAGACATCGGCTTGACAATGGCATTGTCCTGCGCCCTGTTGCCGGCGCCGATAATAATGGAACCTGTTGGCAAATGATACTCGCCTATGCGCCGGTCGTGAATCAAGCTGTAGAAAGCCTTTTGCACTTCCTGCGTACAGGCGTTCAACTCGTCCAGAAACAGGCAATATGGCTCGTCGCGGGCGATCACCCGCGGCGGGCAAAACACGCTTTTGCCGTCTATTATCTGCGGCACGCCTATAATGTCTTCGGGGGCCAGTTGGCTGCCCAACATTGAAACGCAAGGCAAACCCAACGACTCGGCAAAATTTTCCACGATGGAGGATTTGCCGATTCCGGGAGCGCCCCATATGAATACGGGGCGCGTAATGGCGACGTTTAATAATAAATCCAGCAGTTCCTTTTGGTTAATTGATATGTTTATATTCATATTTTTTTTAGCACAGTTTTCATTTATTTTTACTACAAATATTAATACATTATAAAAACATTTAGCACAATTAAATAATACAGTCTAATCTATAATAGTGAATACAACAGAGCAATATTCCATTATATACTATTTAATAAATAAATAAAATTGCATAAGGATTTATTTTTATTTACTTTTTTATGTAAATTTTATGACATTTCATATTATCGTTTTATTTATGAAATTGTGGCTCGGAGGTAGCAATGACGGCGGTTTGAATTATAATCGACTTTATATTTGTTATTATTACATAAATATTATTTGACGCAAACCGCATATGACTTAATATACTCTCTTAAAGGCATATAAGCGGAATATGATATAATGAATAAAATTTTATAATTTATTCGATGAATATGCATAACAGGAGAATATGTATGCAAAAAATCTATTTGGCGTCGCCGCTGTTTATAGTACGCGAGGATTGCGCCAGGGATCTGTACGGTTCGTTAAGGCGCATTGCGGAGATCGGCTATGACGGCGTGGAATTTTTGGGCTTTTTCGGTTGCGCCCCCTCCGAAATCCGTAAAGCGCTTGACGGCTACGGGCTTCGCGCGGTCGGCAACCACATAGGGCTGGACAATTTTTATAATGACATTGAGCGCACCCTTGAAGATCATGAGATGTTAGGCTGTAAATATATTACCGTCGGCGGTATATCGCCCGGCGGGATGCCGGGCGGCCCGGATTTTACCGGGACGGCCGCTAAAATCGCCGCGCTGGCCGAAGCGTCGCGGCGCAGGGGCATCGTCCTGCTCTACCACAATCACGCCGAAGAATTGTTAAGAAAGACGGGGGGCGTTGAATTGCTTGAAGCTTTGGCCGACGGCGTGCCGGCGGAGGACTTACAGCTTGAGCTCGATCTGGGCTGGATAGCGATAGGCTGCGGCGACGTCGCGCACTACCTGGAAAAATATAAAAACAGGTGCCCCGTACTGCATTTAAAGGATTTTTACGCCGATAATACCGCGTTAATCGGCCTGCCGGGTGATTTTCTGCCTGCAAGGGGCGGGCCCGGCCGCGGGCGATTTGAATTCCGTCCGACCGGTTACGGCATTATGAACTATCCCGCGTTGTTGGAAAAATGCCTTGCTTGCGAGCCCGAATGGATTATCGCCGACCATGATCTCGCATACGAACGCGACAGTTACGACGATTTGAAACTCAGCCTTGAATATATAAAATCGCTTTTGCATATCGGCGCGTAAATGCTTTGCCGATGCGTATACCGTAGTATATGTAAATAATTTTATACAACAATTCGCGAGGAGAGATGATTTTATGCAGGCCATACGTCAGGACGGAAAATACAGCTATTTGTATTCGCGTTACGCGCCGGTTGTCGCAACGGTCGAGCCGGGCGAACTATTCGCCATGTATACGGAGGACGCCTACAGCGGGGTTGTCAAAGACGAATCCGACAAGCCGGACCAAATTGAGCGCCCCGGCCCGAATCCGCAGACCGGCCCGATATATGTGAACGGCGCAAAGCCCGGCGACGCGCTTGTCGTCCGCATCCACTCGATCGAACCGGCGAGGGATTACGGAATAAGCCAGATATCGCCTCTGTTTGGCGGGCTTCAGGGGACAAAATATACGGCTATGGTACACCCGCCGCTTGAAAGCGTAATTTTCAAGTATGTCATTGACGGGGATAAAATATACCATCCCCGCTATTCGTATCTATCGTTACCTTCTGTCAAGACAAGACTAAAAAAATATTGTTAATTTTTTATGAACCGACTTACACTCATTTAGCAGCTTTTTCTCTGCGTTTCCGCCGTTCTTTCAGCTTTTTCGTATAATCAGGGATGATAGTCGCCGCATTGTTATGTTCGATTATCCGTATGGCGTCAGCCCGTATATTGAGTATCACGGCAATTTCCTCAACAGGCATACCGCTTGCAAGCAGACGGCAGACAAGATCTTCCCGTTCATCTTCATGCCCGTTGTTATGCGCCATCTCTCTCAGGTTTGATATATGCTCTAAAAATTTGTCAGGCGGCATCGACGCATATAATTCTTTGGCGGCCGCCTGCACTTCGGACGGCGATTTCCCTTTTAAAGAATCGAAGAAACTGTTGAAACTCATTTTCCTACACTCCCATTATTTTTATGTAATATTTCCGATTTCTCGGCGGGTCAAATTCACAGAAATACACGCCTTGCCATGTTCCGAGAACAGGCTTGCCGCCGTCTATAATCACGGTCACACTTGAACCTGTCGCGCTTGCCTTCAAATGAGCCGCGCTGTTGCCTTCGGCATGACGAAATTCGGTATGGCCGGGGAATGTCTTGCCGAGGGCATAAATCAAGTCGCGCGCCACATTAGGGTCGGCGTTTTCGTTTATCGTGATACCCGCCGTCGTGTGAGGACAGAAGATTACGGCGAAGCCGTCCGTAATACCGCTCTTACTGACGGCTTCGCGAAGCTGCGGGGTAATATCGTAGAAATCTTCGCGAGGAGCAGTTAGCTGATATTCAAAGAGCATGGTCAATCCTCGTTCTTATGCCGTATAACAGGTACTTGTTTCGTCTTTACGCTATTCTTGCTTTTCTTAACGACCTGCCGCTGCAAGGCAAATACCATATCGGATGTGCGTTCAAAATAGCCGATGTCTTTTTTCCAGCTTATCCCGCATTTACAATGTTTCAACCCGATAAACTGCTGCACCATTTTCTTTCCGCAATTGGGGCATACTCTTTTATTGCTTACTGTCGCCACAGTCTATCCCTCGTTCCCCGATAACCTATGACTACGCACATCAGAAAATGAAAACCTGATCTCAATATGCGTACTATCGAACACATAAATGCCGTCTATCAGGGTCATCATTTCCGGCGTCACTTCGGTCATTTTATCGAAAGGTTTTAATACCTCGTACCTTTCGTTTGGCTGTGTGCTTGCGCTTTGCCTGTCGATCTCATCCGAAAGCCTTTTAATTTCTGCTTCCGTTTCCTCTATTTTAGCAAATTTTTCGGATTTTTTCAACACAAATTGCTCCTTTGTGATCCTACCATCGGAATAATCCTCAAAAAGTGACTCCCTGCTGTTCTTCAACCGCAGTATATCAGCGGAAAGCCTCTTTATATCCCCCGATATTTTTTCACGTTCCCCAAGCAAAAGCCTGTTGTGCTTGTCTGCTTGCTTTTTCTCTGTGAACGCTAAAGCAATTCCAGTCTTTAACGCAGCCAACACTACATCGGCAATCGAAGCCTCGTAAATCGTGTCTGTCAGACAATTATCCCTTTGCAGTTCCACATTTGAACGGCATACATATTTGGGGTTCTTTCCCTTGTAACGCCATAAGGCGTGACGGCAATGGCCGCAAAACAGTTTTCCCGCGAAAATATTGGAGTTTTGACGGTTCAACGTCCATTGATTGATAGGCGGGAGCAATGCCTGTACCTTGTCGTAGGTTTCCTGCGAGATGATAGGCTCATGGGCGTCCGGCACGACAAGCCATTCGCTTTTGGGGTTGAAAGTAATTTTTTTCATGCTGAATTTACTTTTGGTTATCTTGCCCGTTACGAGTTTGCCAGTGTACCTTTCGTCCCTGAGAATCCGCGATACATTGGCTTTCCTCCAAAATGGAACTTCGTCAACGGTGTTACAGCATAAACCCTTATGGGTATTGTTGTTTACACGGTGCGTCAGGGGCGTGGGAACGCCCTCGCTGTTCAACCGTTGGGCGATTTCAATCATATTCAGTCCTTCCAAAGCTAAACTGTAAATCCCGCGTATCGTCACCGCCGCCGTTTCGTCTATCTCCCATGCGTTTTTTGTGGTTTTGGATTTCACATATCCGAAAGGCGCGTTGCCGTTGACGTGTTCACCCTTTTTCATTTTCGCGGTTTTTCCCGTTTTGGTTTTTACCGCCAAATCCTTGCTGTACAAATCATAGAGCAGGGTCTTGAAGCCGACCTCGATACCCGCGGAGCTTCCTTTGTTATCGTTGCTGTCATAGTGGTCGTTTACAGAGATAAAACGAACGCCTAAAAACGGAAAGACCTGCTCTAAATACCCGCCGACCTCGATGTAGTTCCTGCCGAAACGCGAAAAATCCTTGACCGCTATACAATGAATATTTCCTTTCCGTACTTGCTCCAGCATATCCTTGACGGCAGGGCGGTTGAAATTTGTCCCCGAATGGCCGTCGTCAACGAAATACAAGAGTTTGCTTTTTGATAAATCGGGGTGTTTTAGCGCGTAATCGGTAAGCAATTCCCTTTGGGATTTAACGCTGTTGCTTTCACCGATGTTATCGTCCTCCTGCGAGAGCCTGATGTACAGGGCTGTCGTATAGTCCATCATTCCGACACCTCCCCGGTATAATCACATAGAGCCTCGTATTCGTTTTTGAAATTCCATACAATACCGAATTTATTGACGTCGCTTACAATAATACGGTTTATCAAAGCGTGAACCATATCGCGCGATAATTCGTCATGGTCTGTAAACCGTTTCAGGGCTTGTAGCCATTTATTTTGCGGGGTCAGGGTTTCGGCTTGCATGGTGTTTTCTTCCTGCAAGCGTTCAAGGCTTTGGCGCACTTCCTCGATTTGCTGCCCGTACCGCTGCTTTGAGTAGATATATTCATCCTCCGTGAGCAGCTTGTCGGCATAGGATTCGTACAGCGACGCTTTTAATTGGGTCAGCCTCTTTAATTCTTTTTGCAGTTGAGCCGCGCGTTTCACAATGTTGTTTTCAGCGTCAACCACAGACTGATGCTTATTAAGCCTTTCAACGATTGCCGACAAATCAGCCGCTTTTTGTATTTCCTTTTTTATGGATACCAAAACAATATCGTACAAAGCGGCTTCATTGACGTATTTACGGGTACATTCCGTACCCAAGTTTTTCTTTTCAACGGGGCAGTAGAAGTTATATAGATTGGGGATTTTCGTCTTTATGCGCGAGAGTTTTGAGCCGCAGTCGGCGCAAACCAATAGCCCTTTGAAAACATGACCCTCATTGTTCAAATGCTTGCTTTTATCATAGTTTTTATAAAAGTCCTTCGTATTCTTCGCCCGCGCTTCCTGCGCCATGTCAAAAACAATCTTGTCAACGATAGGCTCATGGGTGTTTTCCACGATAACCCATTCGGATTGCGGCAATACCTTCTGCGGCATATTTTCATATAACGCCTGCCGCCGTCTGCCCTGTGTCATGTGTCCGATGTACATGGGATTCGTCGTGATAAGGCGTATGGTGCGGTCGCGCCATATGAATAACTTGCAATAGTTAGTCTTTTTTATAAGCCCCATATCAACAAGCCTTTTCGTGGGGCTTGGCACTCCCATTTCGTTGAGCCTTCTCGCAATGGCTGTATCACCCATGCCGTCGCCTTTCCACTTGAATATGTCCCGTATCAAAGGCGCTGTTTCCTCGTCAATGACAAGCCGGTGATGATTTTCCTCCGACTTCTTATATCCATACAGCGGAAGCCCCCCGATATATTCGCCGTTTTGTTGCCTGATACGGTATGAGGACGCTATTTTCTGCGATATATCCTTTGCGTAAACGTCGTTTATCAGGTTTTTCAAGCTGACAATCAGGGCGTCGGTGTTGCTGTCCTTATCCTCGTTGTCAAGACCGTCGTTTATGGCTATGAATCTAACGCCCATAAACGGGAAAATCTTCTCTAAGTATTCGCCGGTTTCGATATAGTTTCTTCCGAACCGGGAAAGGTCTTTGACCGCGATGCAGTTTATATTACCCGCCCGAACCTCGTCCATCATCTTGTTAAACTGAGGGCGGTCGAAATTCGTGCCGGTTTCGCCGTTGTCGGAAAACACGGAGCATAGTTTCAAATACGGGCGTTCCTCGATATATTGCCTGACAAGGTAGATTTGGTTGTCAAGCGAGCTTACCGTTTGGTCTTGGATTTCCTCAGAGGACAAACGGGCGTAAATCGCGGTGTTGTAAACCTTTTCAAGAGCCACGGCAGCGATAGGGGCGGCTGTTCTGCTTTTCCTTGCCATTTTACACAGCCTCCCTTATCAAATTGTGTGTTTCCATAGGTATAAGCTCGCTTACCGATTGCACGAAGTTTACGGCGCTCTCATAGTTGTATTGATACTTGAACCCGATATGAAGCCGGTTGTCCTCGTATATCAATATTTCATCTATGAGGGACACGATGATTTTCCTTGAAAGCTCCATAATATTCCGGTGTTTTTTGAACCGTTCGATCCAAAAATTCTTTTCGCCTTTGTTGACGAGAATCTTTTCAATTTCACCGCGCAGCCGGAGAGCCGTTTTTTCGGCTTCATTTTGCTTTTTTTTGTATGATTCCATGTACTCCCGATACTCGTCCTTATCAATAACGCCGCTTTCCATAGACTCATGCAGGGACAGTTTCAACTCCTTATACCGGGCAATTTCCTCCCCGACCTTTATAAGCTGTCTGTCTATCCGCTGCACGTCCTCCTGTTTGATGGGCAGGGTGTCGATGAATGACAATACACGTTCAAGGTCGATTATGTTGGATATATGGAGCCGCAGCGCCGACAATACCGATTCGTCAAGCAGTTTTTCACTTATGCTGTGGGTTGTACAGCTTTTATCCTTGCTGTTTTTGCAGACATAGTAAAAATATTTTTTATCGCCGTTAGGGACGGTCTTGCGTATCATGTTCATGCCGCAGTCAGCGCAGCGGATAACGCCTGAAAACGGATACACTTTTTCTTCATTCGGCGCGACGCGCATATCTTTCAATAAAAGGCTGTTGGCGAGGTCAAAATCTTCCCTTGATACAATGGGTTCGTGGGTATCAAAAGCCCTCGTCCAATCCTCTTTGGGCTTGCGGTTATACTTTTTCACCTTATGGTTCGGCGTGCTTTGCTTGCCCTGCGCCAATACGCCGACATAGATTTCATCTTTCAGTATGCGCCCGACCGCGACGGCAGACCACAACGCTTTTGAGTTGACTTTGAAAGTGGATTTGAATTTCGACCCTATTGACCGCTTGTATTCCATAGGGGAAAGAACACCCATGCCGTTAAGCCTGTTGGCTATGCCCTGCTGACTTAGACCGTCTATTTTCCACTTGTATATGCTCCGAACAATATCGGCGGCGTATTCGTCAGGCGCGATCCTGTTATGGTCTTTTTCGTCCTTTAAATAGCCGTAGACAACAAAAGAGCCAATGAAATCACCCTTTTTACGTTTGATTTCAAGATGGCTCCTGATTTTTATGGAAATATCACGGCTGTAAGCGTCGTTTATGAGATTCTTAAACGGCACGATGATACGGTCGCTGTGCGACTTGCTGCTTATGCTGTCAAGTTGGTCGTTGACGGATATGAAGCGAACGCCGAGGAAGGGGAATATCTGCTCAAGATATTTCCCAGCTTCGGTAAAGTTGCGTCCGAAACGCGATAAGTCCTTGACTGCGACGCAGTTGATTTGCCCCGCCTTGATTTCGTTCATCATCCTGATGAATGAAGGGCGTTCAAAATTCGCGCCGGAATAACCGTCGTCTATCCTTTCAGCCGCGATTTCAATATCAGGATATGCCTTTAAATAATTGGCGATGAGTTCCCGTTGGCTCGTTATGCTGTCGCTCTCGGATTTTTCGTTCTCCCCGTTTTCTTTATCGCCGTCCTCTTGGGACAAACGAAGATAGAGGGCGCATTTCCACGTCCTCTCGTCGGTTGTTTTTAATATGCTGCTGTTCATGCGATTAGCTCCTTATCGTTTATTAGTATCAGCAAACCAATAAACAACAAGGGCTTCACGAATAGTCCCACAGATATTATATCAAAATATTTCGTGATCGTCCAGACTTATTTATCGGCTTCTCGTTTTTTACAGACCGTTCATTTTTGGTTTTCATAACGTCACCTTTTTTATAGGGATAAAAGATAGCTTTCGAGCTTATCTTCAAGAGTAGCCTCGGTTTCCGCGAAACTGACTTTAACGACAGCTTTCCCGCATTTATATAAATACGGGTTTTTCACTTGACGGATAAAATCAGAAATACGCTCCCGTTTGGGAAGTGTAGTGTCTATCTTGATATCACGAATATCAACAAGGGCGTCGGGGTCTGCCGTCCGAATATCAATGTCACGCATGGAGTTTAAGTTCATCGGTGGTTCTCCTTTCCGTAAAATCATTAAAATATCAAGGATTCAGCCCTATAGATACCAAAAGCGCCCTGTCTATCTGCGACATGGCGCTCTTGTCGGCGTGTCCTATATAGTTTCCGAGCCTTGCGCGGTCAACCGCCCTGATTTGCTCGGTCAACGCCAGTGAGTCCCGTTCAAGCCCGCAGGCTTTCGGTAGCAATACATGGGTTGGGAGAGGATTCTTTTTGAGCCTGCCCGTTATCGGAGTCACGATAACCGTAGGGCTGTATTTATTTCCCGTATCGTTTTGTACGATTAAACATGGCCGGTTGTTGCCCTGCTCAGAGCCGACGACGGGATTTAAGTCCGCGTAATAAATATCGCCTCGCTTCATCCTCGTTTCTCCCTTCTTCCTTTTGGAGTGACCTCATAATCGTAACCGTCCCTGACGTTGCAATAAGTACACTTCTCTTTATACTCTTGCTCCGAGTCGGCGCGGTGTATGTAGACACCCGTGTTATTAAAATCAGCCCTGCACTTTGGACAGAGCGTGATGATGTATGGCTGCCCTTTCAATTTTCTTCCTCCGTTCCGTATCGGGGTATTTCTCCCAAAAAAATAAAGCCTGCTGTCGGACTGCCTCATGGCCGTCCCCGCAAGCTGTAATTGTTCTTTTACGCTCATCAGCGTTTTCAGGTTGTACGACGATTTTTCCCGCCGTATCATTTTGATGACCTCTCGCAGTTCCTCGTCAACATGCTCCTCATCGGCAAAGACATACGCGACCTCCGGCTTGAAGTTATCGCCGTAAGCGATATAGTGCTTGTCTATCCATAGAATATAATCCTCGTTGTAAAGGATAGTGGTGATGCCGGTTTTGGGCTTCATGTTTTTAAGTACAAGCGAGGGGTCTTTTATCCTGATGCCAAGCCGTCCGGCTGTTTCCCGCGCGAGTGATAAAATATCTGTATATTCCATAATTTCACCGTCCGTATATATAGTTGTTGGGGAACAGAAGGACAGGCAGAGAAGTGAAATCCTCTGCCCGTAGTTTCTGTTTCCCAAACGGGATGCCGCGGCCATTTTTCATTTGGCTGACAGTCGATACAGCCTGCAAAAGCCCGCAGTTATCCCTTGTTGTTTTTCATTTTTTCCTGTCCCGTATTTGTCCTGCCCCCGGAACCGGGCATAATCCCAAGCCGCCGTTGGTCGCGGCGTCATAGTACCGCAGCGCCGTTCTTCACGAACGCTGCCGTAACTCCCCCTCGTTCTGAGCGGGCTGCCCCTTTCTGTGACGATAGCCAGACAGAAGTACCATTGTAGGGACTGCGGATCATCGCAATCAAACCGCACCACACGGCTTGTTCCGGCTCAACGCTTATCGCTCGTCCGGCAAGCGGCATTTTTTTAGTAAATACCGTGGCCGAAGGTCATGGCGGCGTCAGCCTTGTTGCTTTGGCTTCATCAGCCTCGCAGTCCTGATGTACTTGGGATATGGATATGACCGGCTGTGCCGGTGTTTTTCAAGGAACCGGGTGAGAAGATTTATTTTTCCTCTCATAAGGGGTCACGCTGAAAACGGGTTTTGTCCCGCAGAAAATATCAATTTGTCAAAAATATTTTCAGCTTGCCGAGAATTTTCGTTTTTTGCCTGTCTACGCTTGACTTGCTTTTCCCTGTAAGCCCGGCGTATTCACGGATTGTCATTTCGTTGAAAAACAGCGCGTCGATAAGCTCCCGTTCATCGTCGTCAAGCAAATCAAGGCTTTCGTACAGCGCCTTGATTTCAAATTGCCCGATAACGGCATCTTCCGGCGACAGCTCTGACGACGGATAATCCCAATCCTCGTCAATGAGCTTGTCCAACGATACTTCGCGTTCCGGCAATATGACGGGCAGCCCTTTTTCGTCAAAGACCGTCTTGCCCTTCGCGTCCTTTTGAACACGGTCGCGTTTCAGGTCGTATTCCATGTACTCCATTTGCCGGTCAGACGCGGCGTAGTATTTGTATATTTCCGCGCTGACCTCCACATCCTCGCCGTCCACGGTAATGATGTAGGTATAGGAATCGTCAGCGTTTCTGACTTTCCTGTAATTCCTGTTGCATATTTCGGACGAACTTGAACACATGAACGCGAACATTTGAATACTTCGACGGAAAACATCTGAACACTTCAACGCGGTTATTTGAACACCAAAACGCATATAATTGAACACATAAACGCGAATATTTGAACATTACAACGTATCATTTGAACGCGTCTGCGCATGTATTTGAACAGCTCTCTTGCCGCAAGCTGGAAATATAGTTATTCTTCCATCAACCAAGAATGATGGAGGAATACGGCATGAGGAGAGTTGATATGGAAAAAGCAAGGGAAGCTTTACGGCAGCATTTCGAACTAGGGCTAAGCCAGCGAGAGATAGCAAGAGCACTGAATATATCGCTTGGCATGGTATCGGGAATTATTACGAAGGCGCGGGAAGCCAACATAAAATACCCGATTACATTGAACAACAAGGAACTTGGCAGTATTTTATACCCACCGTCAAAAAACGTGTGTGAAAACAAATACGCCGAACCCGATCTGGAGTATATTCACCGGGAAATGAAAAAGAAGGGCGTAACGTTGACGCTTCTTTGGGAGGAATACAAAGAAGCAAACCCGGATGGGTTCATGTTTACGCAGTTTTGCAAGCGTTACCGGGATTTCAGGAAACAAAACGACGTATATATGCGCAAAGTATATAAAGCCGGCGAGTGTGTCATGGTAGACTGGGCAGGCCTCACAATGTCGTTCACAGACAAGGACGGAGAACTGCATATAGTCTATATTTTTGTGGCGGCGCTGCCGGCCAGCGCGTACTTGTACGTAGAACCGTTCATGGACATGCAGGAGCCTTCATGGATCGCGGCGCATGTAAACGCGTTCGAGTACTTTGGGGGCGTCCCAAGAATAATAACGCCGGACTGTACGCGTACTGCTATAACAAAGTCGACATATTACGACCCGGAAGAAAACCGCACATATGCTGAAATGGCCCGGCATTACAGGGCGGCGATTATACCGGCGCGGCCGTACAAGCCGCGCGATAAGAGTCCCGTAGAAGAGGGGGTTCAACATGCCGAACGGCGAATTATCGCAAGGCTCAGGAAACGGCAATTCTTAAGTTTCGAGGAATTGAGAAGTGCGGTGAAAGATGAATTGGAAGTAGTAAACAACGCGAATTTTAAGAAAATGCCCGGGAGCAGAGCATCTGTCTTTAATGAAATTGAAAAGCCACGCTTAATGCCGCTGCCGCCCAGGCGGTACGAATATGCAATCTGGAAAACGGTCAAGCCGGGATTGGATTACCATTTTGAATATGATGAGCATTTTTACAGCATTCCATTTCAATACGCCGGAAAAATAATGGAAGCCAGGGCGACTATAAGTACTGTTGAAGTGTTTTATGAGCACGAACGTATCGCTTCGTATGCCCGCAACTACTCAAAAACACGCCGGTATATCACCTTGCCCGAACATATGCCCTCACACCACCGTGCAATGGCTGACTGGACGCCCGAACGCTTCGAGCGCTGGGCTAATAAGTTTGGTTGCCATACGCACAGCTATATCTGTTTTCTAATGAAAGGACGGCAACATCCGGAACAGGCGTTCAAGACATGCGCCGGCATCCTGCGACTCGGCGAATCAGTAGCGCCTGACGTCATGGAGGCGGTATGCAAAGAGTCGCTAAAAAAGAACATATATACTTACAAATATTTCAACATGTTATTTAAAAGCATCTCTTCAAAAAACAACAATATGGAGCCCATTCCTATTAAACATGCCAATTTGCGCGGCAGCAGTTATTATGGGGGTGGGATAAATGCTTGACAATGCGACGATAAATAAACTACGCGATATGAAGTTATCCGCAATGGCCAATAAATTTGCGTGGCAATTGGGAAAGCCCGATATGCAAAACCTTTCATTCGAAGAACGTTTTGGTATGCTCGTTGATGCCGAGTGGCTTGACAAGCGTGGGCGCCGCATAAACCGTCTGATCAGGCATGCGGAATTCCGTATTACCGCTGCCGTCGAGGATATTGATTATTTTGGGATACGGGGCATTACAAAAACCGATGTTATGCGTCTGTGCGACTGCACATTTGTTCGCAGACGTCAAAACCTGATTTTTTCTGGCCCGACGGGTGTCGGTAAAACTTTTATTTCATGTGCTATTGGACGCTGCGCATGTAATTTAGGCATAGCGTCCCAGTATATCCGCGTATGTGATCTGCTCCTCGCGTTCGAAGAGGCACGCTCATCCAAAACATATTTATCATTCAGGAAACGATTAGCCGGCATACCGCTCCTGATTCTTGATGACTGGGGCCTGAAAGGGTTTAGCCTAAACGAGAGCCATGACCTTATGGAAATTTTCGAACGCCGCTACGACAGTGCGTCTACTGTGATATCGGGGCAACTTCCGCCGTCGTCCTGGCACGAACTGTTTCCGGATCCGACGTTGGCCGACGCTATATTGGATCGTGTAATCCACAACGCCTTCAAATACAATCTGACCGGTGAATCTATGCGTAAGACAATCGCATTGAGGGGGTTTGAAGCCGATGGGCAAAACATCTAATGCTGCCAAACAACGGTGGAATTCAAAAAAATATACACAGGTCAAAGTTTATGTGAAACCGGAAATCGCGGCGGCATTTAAAACCGCATGCGCTGCTGCCGGAAACTCTATGGCAGGCGAGTTATCGCGGTTTATGGCTGATTACGCCGCAGTAGCGGTTGCAAATCATGATGTCGGAATAAAAACGGAAAGGACGGATTCTGTATCCACCACGAAAATGCGGCGAAAGACAGTCCGTTCCATAGTAAGGCTTCTGGAACAGGTCAGGGATGCGGAAGAGCGCTTCATCAACAAGGCTCCGGAGAACCTCCAAAGCGCGCCTATCTACGAAAACGCCGGGTATTACCTATCAGTCATGGATGATGTCATTGAGCAGCTCGGGGAGATATACTAGTACTAGTATATGCGGCTTGACTATATTCATACAGCTATGCCTTTATACAGGCGAAAACCGTGGAAAACCGATGCGGCATATCCGGAAGTTGGTTGGAGTAACCGACGCCACTTGCCCGGACAGCCGCGTCGGTAGAACGGTGCAATTCGACGTCAATTCCGGGTTTATTTCAATTTTGTGAGGGATAGTTATGTAATATTTTCCGTAAAAAACCGGCGCCCTTAAGGGCGCACACATGCTTGCGCATGAAATTTATTTGTTGTATATTAAAAATATCTTCTTGCGGTGGAAGACTGTTTAAATAAATGCGTACCACCGTTCAAATGTTTGCGTACGACTGTTCAAGTAATTTCCGCTCTACTGTTCAAATGCGCCGGAATATGCATATATCTTCCTTTATA
>Ga0209628_10001393_pt1 | contig 15588 bp, 20 predicted proteins | sample TergutCu122P4_FD_187285 | JGI IMG/M metagenome (GOLD analysis project Ga0209628, IMG submission 187285) | Cubitermes ugandensis P4 segment gut microbial communities from Kakamega Forest, Kenya - Cu122 P4 (SPAdes) (version 2) | ecosystem: Host-associated > Arthropoda: Insects > Digestive system...
CGGGGGGTCAAACGCAAAATCAGTGGCTACAGCGTCCGACGACGAGGCGAGATTTTGAATCGGAAGTGTGAATTTATGGTGACTATCGTTTAAGGAAACGGTATTGGGGCAAGCCCCGCCCTACGGCGTTGCTCCTCTTTGCAGGCATCAGCCTGCCGCGTCGTCGCGCCTTGCCAGCCCACCCCAACCCAACCCTCCTCTCCCGCTGGCGGAAGAGGGGAGCGGGGGTGAGGGCCTGGCGACCCGCTCAGGCGCGTCCAACGACGGTTTTTAGATTCAAAGCAACTCCGGCGACTGCCCGCGCGGCAGGATCAGGCGGGCGATCAGGCCGCCGTCGGGATGGGGCAGCAAATCGAGGCGGCCGCTGTGCAGGCGGGCGATGCGGTCGACGATGGCCAGCCCAAGGCCGGTGCCGCCGGGGCCGCTGCGCGCTGCCTCCAGGCGGGTGAAGGGGCGCTTCAGGCGCTCGATTTCGGCGGGCGCAATGCCGGGGCCGTGGTCGATGACGTCGATGCTCACGGTGTCGGCGCTGATCGTTGTGTGTAGCCAGACCTCGCCGCCGCCGTATTTGACGGCGTTGTCGATCAGGTTGGTGACGGCGCGGGCCAGTGCTTTCGGCCGCAATTCGAGTTGCGGCGGATCGGCCGGAGCCAGGTGCACCCGCTGGCCGGTGGCGCGCTTGCGCTCGACGATGTCGCCCAGCAGCGCGGCGAGGTCGGTTGCAACCGGCGTTTCGCCGGATTCGTCGCGGGCGTAATCCATGAACTGCGAGATCACCGCCTCCATTTCCTCGATGTCGGCGATGACGCCGTGGCGCGCGCTGTCGTCGCCGATGCTCATTTCGGCTTCGAGACGCAGGCGGGTGAGCGGCGTGCGCAGGTCGTGCGAGATGCCGGCCAGCACTTCGGAGCGGTCTTTGTCGTGGCGTTCCAGGCTGCTGGCCATGGCGTTGAAGGCGCCGGCCAGGCGGCGCATTTCCTCGGCGCCGTTTTCGGCCAGCGGTTCCGGCCTCTGACCGCGGCCGACGACAGCGGCCGCGGCGGCCATCGCCCGCAGCGGGCGGCTGATGCGCGAGGCGATCAGCCAGGCGACGACGAAGGCGAGAATCACGGCCAGCACGACCCAACTGAGCAGGTGCCCGAGCACGTTGTGGGCGGCCCGCTCGCGCGGCAGGATCAGCCAGAATTCATCCTCGTCGCCTTCGTCCAGGCGAAAGCTGATCCAGAAGCCCGCCTCGCCGTTAACCTCGGCGGCGACGCGGGTGTGCGGCCCCAGGCCGGCCGCCAGTTGGCGCTGGAGCAGGCGGTGGAAGCGGCTATCGGGCAAGGGCGTCAGCCGATCGTCGGTTTCGGCCGGCAGCAGGCGGATACCTTCGCGCGACCCCAGCTCTTCAAGGAGGCGCAGTCGATTTTCAATGGCCGCGGCGAGCAGCGAGGCGCGCACCAGATTGACGGTCGAGGCCGCCATTTGCGCCGTGTCGCGGGCGCGCGGCTCGGCTTCGAGGTAGCGGAACAGGCTGACCCAGACGACATTGGTCAACTGGATCAGCAGGGCCAGCAGCAGGAAGGTGCGCGCCAGCAGGGAGCGCGGCATCATGCCTGGCGTTTGCCGCTATCCGGGATGAAGACGTAGCCGAAGCCCCAGACGGTTTGCAGGTAGCGCGGCTGCGCCGGGTCGTTCTCGATCAGCTTCCTCAGGCGGGAAATCTGCACGTCGATGGCGCGGTCGAACGGCCCCTGCTCGCGACCGCGGGCCTGGCTCATCAGCTTGTCGCGCGACAGCGGCTGGCGCGGATGCTGCAACAGCACCTTGAGCACGGCGAATTCGCCGGTGGTCAGCGGCAGCGTTTCGCCATCGCGTTGCAGGGTACGGGCGGCCAGATCGACCTCGACGCGGCCGAAGCGGACGATTTCCGCCTCGTCTTCCGGCGCGCCCGGCGGCCGGTGATCCTGGCGGCGCAGCACGGCGTGGATGCGGGCCAGCAGTTCGCGCGGGTTGAAGGGCTTGGGCAGGTAGTCGTCAGCGCCCATCTCCAGGCCGACGATGCGGTCGACGTCGTCGCCCTTGGCCGTCAGCATGATGATCGGCGTCCGCTCGCCGCTGCCGCGCAGGCGGCGGCAGATGGAGAGGCCATCCTCGCCGGGCAGCATCAGGTCGAGGACGATCAGGTGAAAATGTTCGCGGGCGCAGAGCTTGTCCATCTGCTTGCCGTCGGCGGCGGCCTTGACCGCGAAACCCTGCTCGCCGAGGTAACGGGTCAAGAGGTCGCGCAGGCGGATGTCGTCATCGACGACCAGGATATTTTGTAGGGTTTCGTTCATGCGTTGAGGATAACGTGAGACGGCCGGAACGCCACGGCAAATGGTAACAACACATTGCGGCTCGATCGAGGGAAACATATCCTTACATCTGCTTCCCGAGGCGCGACCGGCGTCGACGGACAATGGTCACCTTCTCCTGCTCCGCATGCCGTCATGAAATTCCGTGGTGTTTTCCTGTTGCTGGCCGTCCTGTTTGGCCCCACGGCCCCGGCCGTCGCCCGCGACGACGACTACGGCGCGATGCGCGGGCCGGGATGGGGCGGCGGGCGCGAGTTGGCGCCGGACGAGCGCCGCGAAATGCGCCGGCAGATGCGCGAACACTGGCGTCAAGAACACCCGCGCCGCGCCGACGGTGAACCGCGCTGGCACAATATGGACCCGGACGAACGGCAGCGCCTGCGCGAGCAAATGCGCGAACGCCGCGGTCGTTTCAACCGTGACGAGCGCTGGGACGAGCCGCGCCAGTAATGGCCTCACGGGTCGCCTGACCCTCCGGTAAAATGCCGGCCCATGCTGATTCTCGCCCTGGAAACCTCGACCGAACTCGGCTCCTGCGCCCTCTGGCACGACGGAGCCGTGCTGGAGCGCCGCTGCCCGGCCGGGCGAGCGCATTCGGAAACCCTGCTGCCGCTGGTGCGCGCGCTGCTCGATGAGGCCGGCGTCGGGTTCGCCGCGCTCGATGCCATTGCCTTTGGCGCTGGCCCCGGCGCGTTCACCGGTCTGCGCATCGCTTGCGGCGCAGCGCAGGGCCTGGCCGTGGCGACGGATCGGCCGCTGCTGCCGGTGACCAGTCTGGAGGCCATGGCGTACCAGGCTGGCGACGGCGAAGTGCTGGCTCTGCTCGATGCGCGCATGGGTGAAGTCTATGCCGGCCGCTACCGGGTGGCTGCCGGCGATTGCCGTTTGCAGGGCGAAATCGGTGTGCTGTCGCCGGCCGCGTTGCCGCTGCCCGCCACCGGCGGCTGGCGGGCCTGCGGCAACGCGCCGGCGGCTTATCCGCTGCTGCGCGAACGCTTGCAGGCAGCAGGTATCGCGTTGCTGCCCGACATCCTGCCGACGGCGGCGGCGGTGGCAGCGCTGGCCGCGCCGCGGGCGGCGCGCGGCGAGGGCATCGACGCGGCAATGGCTGCGCCGCTGTACATACGTGACAAGGTGGCCAAGACGGTGGCCGAACGCTTGGGCGAAGGCGGGCGGGCGTGAGCGTTCTGGCGCTGGCGGCGGAATCTTTCCCGATGAACGAGCGCGACCTCGACGCGGTGGCAGCGCTGGAAGCCTCGCTGCAAGCCTTTCCGTGGTCGCGCGGCCATTTCGCCGATGCGCTGGCCGCCGGCTACAGCGCCTGGGTGCTGCGCCGGGGTGGCGAGTTGCTGGGTTTTTCGGTGGTCATGCAGGTGATCGACGAGGCGCATCTGCTCAATATCGGCATCGCTATCCCTCATCAAGGCCGCGGCCATGGCGCGCGGCTGTTGCGTCAGGTCATGGAGCGCGCCAGTCTGACCGGCGCGACCCGGCTGTTTCTCGAAGTGCGGCCGTCGAACGAGAGCGCGGTCAAGTTGTACCGTCATTTCGGCTTTCGCCAGATCGGCCAGCGCAAGGATTACTATCCCGCCGTGACTGGCCGCGAGGACGCGCTGGTTTTCGACAAGGAATTGGCATGAGCCTGAGCCGCGAACAGATGCTGACGGAAATGGGCATTACCCCGCTGTGGGTGCTGCGCGACGACAAAGCCGAAATGCCGGCCGCTGTATTGCCCGAGGCGACGCCATCGTCGCCGACCCCTGGCGTTGCCGACGAGTCGCCGACGCCAGCCGCCGCGCCGGAAGCAACGGGCGATTGGCCGGAACTGGCGGCGGCGGTGGCCGCCTGCCGTCTTTGTCCGCTGTGCCAGCAGCGTCAGCAGGCGGTACTCGGCGTCGGCGACCGCCAGCCGGACTGGCTGTTCATCGGCGAGGGGCCGGGGGCCGAGGAAGATGCGCGCGGCGAGCCTTTCGTCGGCCAGGCCGGCAAGCTGCTCGACAACATGCTGGCGGCGCTCGACATCGCGCGTGGCAACCGGGTCTACATCGGCAATGCGGTGAAATGCCGGCCGCCCGGCAACCGCACGCCGGAAGCCGCCGAAATCGCCGCCTGCCGACCCTGGCTGGAACGCCAGATCGCCCTGCTGCAACCGAAAATCATCGTGCTGCTCGGCAAAACGGCGGTGCACAGCGTGCTGCACGAGGACAAATCGCTGGCCTCGCAGCGCGGCAAGCGTTTTGACCATGCCGGGATTCCGGTCGTCGTCACTTACCACCCGGCTTACCTGCTGCGCAACCTGCCGGACAAGGCCAAGGCCTGGGAGGATCTGCTGTTCGCCCGCCGCCTTCTGCGTGCGGCGGGTGGTCAAGCATGAAATTCCTGATTCCCGCCCTGCTCGTGCTTGCCGGCTGCGCCTCCTGGCATTGGGAAAAGCGCGGGGCCTCGGCTGCCGATTACGATCTCGACGAGAAATACTGCAAATTGCAGACCTATTCCGGCACCGAGGGGCTGGTGACCAACGCCAGCGTGCGCCGGATGCACGCCTGCCTGGAGGCCAAGGGCTGGAGCAAGGTGGCGAATTAAGCGGCCACGGCGTTCTTCAGCGCAGACAAACCAGGGCGGCGTTGTGAAATTCCGGGATGCCGATATGGCTGTCGGTGCTGATTTCGCCGAGCGACAGGGCGCCGTGAATCGCAGTGGCGCCGGAATCCGCCTGGAGTTCGCGCAATTCGCTGGCGGCTTCCTCGCCGAAATGCAGGCGCCGGCCGGCGCAGTAAAAAGTCAGCAAGGGCGCGCTGGAAGCGGGGCCGAGTTGCCGCAGCACGGTGCGAATGCAGGCGCTGTTTTCCAGCGCCGGCGCTTTCAACAGGCGCAGCATCGAGTTGGCCGGCACTTCGCCGACGCAGAAAATGGAACCGTCCTCGTTGAAGGCGACGGGAATGCGCACCAGAATTTCCAGCGAGCCAACCAGGCCGAAAGGATAGTGCACGGCGTAGTCGTAGAAATTTCCCGGGGTCAGTTCAATGCCGAAATCGGCGGCGATGACCTGCTGGTAGACCGTCATGGCTGGCCGGCCGTCGATCTTGTCGATCCGGTTGCCGGCCGTGGAACTGGCGCGCATCAAGGATTTGGCGACCGGGTAGCTGTGTTCTACGGCGATCCGCGTTGCGCCATCCAGAATCATGCCGATGACGCCGTTGCCGAGCAGGCGCTGGTTGTCGAACAGGCAGGGCATGGGCTGGAAGGTTTCGCTGCCGGCATTGACGCCGGCGTAGGTGAAATCGTGTTTCAGGCGGTCGAACAGCTTGACCAGGATCGAGGCGATGCTGGGCAGCATGCTGTCGAACACCAGGAATAGCTGCCGGGGGCCGGAACGGCCATCGGCCTGGCACACCCGCGTCACGGCCGAGACGATTTGCTCGGCGGCATCAGCCGGCTGGGCGGCGAGATCGGGGACAAGAAAATGGCCCAGCGAATTTTCGATACTGACCAGCGTGAGGCCGTGGGTTGTGAACCCCTGTTCGGTCAGCAGGGCCGGGAAAATGGCGCCGAGCAGATCGAGTCCGCGCTCGTTGCAGCCGCCTTGCAAATCGCCGACCCGCGCTTGCTCGGCTTCGGGCAGCAGCGCGCAAACCAGTGGCCGTGGATGGCGGGCCGCGAGTTCATCCAGCCATGCCGCAACGGCGGCAGGGTCAAAGGACGGGAAATGGCGAGGAGTCATGATGGCGGGCGGATTCAAGCCTTGATTATTGCCTAATTTCGCGCACATTGCTCGGCGACGCGAAACCGCCGCTGCTGCGGAAGGGGTTGATGTCCAGCCCGCCGCGCCGGGTGTAGCGGGCATGCACGGCCAGCGCCTCGGGACGGCAGCGGCGGCTGATGTCGCAGAAAATGCGCTCGACGCATTGCTCGTGAAACTCGTTGTGCTGGCGGAAGGAGACGATGTAGCGCAGCAGCCCGGCGCGGTCGAGCGGCCGGCCACGGTAGCGGATCACCACGGTGGCCCAGTCCGGCTGGCCGGTGACCAGGCAGTTCGATTTGAGCAGGTGCGAGTACAGGGTTTCCTCGACCACCGGGCCGGCCAGCACGGCGAGCAGGTGCGGCGCGGGTTGGTAGGCATCGCAGGCGATGTCGAGGTCGTCGAGCGACACGCCCTCGGGGTAGCCGATTGGCGCCGTTGGCTGCTGGCCCAGCGGCTGCAATGCGACGGCGACCGGTGCGCCGGCGGCGGCCGACAGATCGGCCCGCAACGCGGCGGCGACGGCGTCGGTATCGGCGAATGCCGTCTGGTTCAGCGAATTGAGATACAGCTTCAGCGATTTCGATTCGATCAGATTCGGGCTGCTGGCCGGCACGCGCAACGTGCCGATGGCGACCACCGGCTTGCCCTTGGGGTTCAGCCAGGAAAGTTCGTAGGCATTCCACAGATCTTCGCCGACGAAAGGCAGCGCCGCGCCGTCGAGGCCCAGGGTCTCGCGCTGCAACTGGCGCGGGATCGGGTAGAGCAGATCGGGCGCGTAGGCGGCGCGGTACTCGGTCGGCTTGCCGAGCGGGGAGAGCCGGCTGGGGTCGGTGCTGGGCGGCATGCTCAATCCAGACGAATGGCCGTGTCGAAATGCCAGGTGCGGCGGATTTCCATCACATCGTATTGGCGGGCCAGGGCCGCCGGGAAGCGCGGGTAGGGCGCGTTGTCCCGCACGATGCGCTGGATCGCCTGGTCGATTTCCGGCGCGCCGCTGGAGACGACGATGGTGACGGCCTCGATGGAACCGTCGCTGCGCACGGCCACCGTCACCATCGGCGCGGTGTGCCGCCGCTCGGCAAGCTGGCGCACCGTGTCGACCGGGGTGTTGAGCTGGATTCTGCGCACCCAGTTTTCGGCATACCAGACGAGTTGAGCGTTGGGGTCGCTGCGCCCCCACAGCCGCGCCCGGCGCGCGGTGCTCAGCGAGAGCGGCAATGACGAGCGGGCGGCGGCCTCACGCTGCTCGGCTTCCGCGTCGAGCTGGCGACCCATGGCGCGCCGCCGTTCCAGCCGCCTCTCCTCTTCCTCTTTGGCTTCCTGAATTTTTGCCGCTTCCTGGCGCTCGGCCTCCTGGCGCTCGGCTTCCTGGCGGGCGGCTTCCCGGCGTTGCGCTGCCGCTTTCTCCGCCGCCAGGCGCTCGGCCTCCCGGCGTTCGGCTTCTTGCCGGGCGGCCTCGGCGCGCGCTGCCTCCCTGCGCTGCTCGGCTTCCGCGTCGAGCTGGCGGCCCATGGCGCGCCGCCGTTCCAGCCGCCTTTCCTCTTCCTCTTTGGCTTCCTGAATTTTTGCCGCTTCCTGGCGTTCAGCTTCCTGCCGCGCCGCCTCGGCGCGCGCCGTTTCCTGTTGGGCCGCTGCCTGGCGCTGCGCCTGCTCGGCGGCCAGGCGTTCGGCGGCCAATCGCTCGGCTTTGGCGCGTTCCGCTTCCTGTTCTGCGGCGGCCTGTTCAGCTTTCCGGCGTTCGCTCTCTTGTTGTGCCGCCTCCCGTCGTTGCGCGGCGAGTTTCTCGGCGGCCAGGCGCTCCGCCGCCAGCCGCGCCGCCTCCGCCTGATCCGCCTGTTGTCGCGCCTTGGCCAGGTCGGCCTGGGTCGTGTCGATGGCTGGCGCTTCCGGCTCGATCTGGCTCGGCGCGGTTTCGGCGACAGCCGGCGCTGGCGGTTCATCAGGTTTCAAGGGCGGCGTATCCGGCCGGGTCGTTGTCTCGGGTAGCGGTTTCGGCGGCGGCGGGGGAACGACAAAAGTCTTGTCGTCGGATTGTTCCAGAGCGATGACCGCCGTGTGCGGCATCGGCGCCGGCGTTGCGCGGACGGGCCGCGCGGCCGGCAAATCCGCCGGCGCGGCAATGCTATCCGTGACGGCTGCGGCTTCCGGCGTGACGGCAGGCTTGGCGGTATGGCGTAAACGGGAGGTAAACGAACCCGGCGGCGCGTTGACCAGTGCGGCGGCCACGGCGCTCGATGCCGGAGCAGGGGAGGGCAGGGGCGTCGGCACGGTTACAACCTGGCGCTCTGGCTGAAGCGTGACGCGCAGATTGGGGGCTTCGACCGATCGTTGTTGCCAGAAAAGCGTGAACTTGGGCAGCCCCTGCCCTTTGCCGCCCGTGAAAGCCAGACTCAATACCAGCATGTGCAGCAGCAGCGAGAGCAGGAAGGCGAAGGATAGCCGCTCGCGTTCGGTCAGCATCGGCTCAGTTCCGGCAGGTGTGGAGTGGCGACTGGCTGGCCATGGCGCGAAACTTCGGCCTGCGGCCTCGTTTTCCTGCCAGGGTCATGTGGTAATGACGGGGGGTTCAGTCTGGTTTGAGCCTCCGCCCCCGTCAGTGCCGTCAAATCTATTTCCGGCTTTCCTGTTCTTCCGGGTCGGTGAATGGCAGGTTGGCGGCTTCGTCGAACTCCTTGCGTCGCTTGCTGCTGTAGGCCCACCAGACGATGGCCAGGAAGCAGACGAGGCCGGCGACGGTAATCAGGGAACGCATCTCGTTGATGTCCATGTGATTTTCTTTCTGTCAGGGGTGGCTGCCGGCCTTGGGCGCCGGCACGGGAACGATTTTGCCATTGGCGATGGCGCGGGCCATATTGTAGACCATCATCCTACGGTTCGGCTTGCCTGGTGAAGAAAACCAGCGTCCACAGACCCAGTCTGAACTTCTGCAAATCGAGCGAGTTTCCATGCGCATCAGTTATCCTTCGCCTTTGATCGCCTTTCGTTAAAACGACATGAACAGAATTCTTCCCGTTGTTCTTTCTGGCGGCTCCGGTACGCGCCTGTGGCCATTGTCGCGGGAGAAATATCCCAAGCAGTTGCTGCCGCTGGTCGGCAGCCAGTCGATGCTGCAAGCCACGGTGGCGCGTCTCGATGGGCTGGAGGGGCTGGCCGAGCCGCTGCTGGTGTGCAACGAGGAGCATCGTTTCGTCGCCGCCGAGCAGATGCGTCTGCTCGGCAAGCAGGGGCGGGTGCTGCTCGAACCGGTCGGGCGCAATACCGCGCCGGCGCTGACGCTGGCGGCGTTATGGGCGGGCCGGCAGGAGGGCGACCCGGTGCTGGTGGTGATGCCGGCCGACCATGTGATTGTCGACGAAGCGCTGTTCCGCTCGGCGGTGGCGCGCGCCGTGGCGCTGGCCGAGGCGGGCCGGGCGGTGACCTTCGGCATCACGCCGGATTGCCCGGAGACGGGCTACGGCTATATCCAGCAGGGTGCGGCCCTGGCCGACGGCGGCGCTTTTGCCCTGGCCCGCTTCGTCGAGAAGCCGGATCGCCAGACGGCAGAGGCGTATCTGGATGCCGGCGATTTTCTGTGGAACAGCGGCATCTTCGTCATGCGCGCCTCGATCTGGCTGGCGGCGCTTGAATTGTGCCGGCCGGATATTCTCGCCGCCTGCCGTTTGTCATTGGCAGGCGGCAGCGAGGATGGCGATTTCATCCGCGTCGATGCCGCCGCTTTTACCCAATGTCCCGCCGATTCGATCGACTACGCGGTGATGGAGCGGCTGACCGGCGGTGTCGCCGGTTTGCCGCAAAGCGCGGTGATTCCGCTGGCGGCGGGCTGGTCCGACGTTGGCGCCTGGGATGCCTTGTGGAAAGTGCTGCCCAAATGTGAAGTGGGCAATGCCTGGCGCGGCGACGTGCTGCTGGAGGGCTGCCGCGATACCCTGGCCATTGCCGAAAATCGCCTGGTCGCCTGCGTCGGGCTGAAGAATATCGTGGTGGTGGAAACCGACGATGCGGTGCTGGTCGCCCATCACGATGCGACCCAGGATGTGAAAAAGGTCGTCGATCGCCTGAAAAGCGAGGGGCGGGCCGTGGCGCAGTGGCATCGCAAGGTCTACCGGCCGTGGGGCTGGTATGACGGCGTCGATGCCGGCGAGCGGTTTCAGGTCAAACGCATTGGCGTCAAGCCCGGCGCGGCGTTGTCGTTGCAGATGCACCACCACCGCGCCGAGCACTGGATCGTGGTCAGCGGCACGGCGCGTGTGACCCGGGGCGACGAGGTGTTTCTGGTCAGCGAGAACCAGTCCACCTACATCCCGCTCGGCGTCAAACACCGCCTGGAAAATCCGGGGATCGTGCCGCTGGAGATGATCGAGGTGCAGTCCGGCAGCTATCTCGGCGAGGACGACATCGTGCGCTTCGAGGATACTTACGGGCGGCGCTAATCAGTCGAACAGCAACGCCGTCGCCACTTGTCGGCCTTCGCTGGCGAGGATGTTGTACGTTCGGCAGGCGGCGGGGAGATCCATGATTTCCAGACCGATGCCGGCCTGGGTGAAAGGCTTGAGCCATGGCGCCGGCGGAAAGCGCAGCCGGCTGCCGGTGCCGAGCAGGATGATGCCGATGCGCAGTTCGAGCAGTCGCTCAAGGTCGCCGGCGGCAAGCGTCGCGGCGGTGGCGCTGGTCCAGTCGGTGATGATCGATTCCGGCCGCACGATCAGGTTGCCGGTATGCCGTTCATGGTTGACGGCGACATAACCGTCGCCGTGAGCGGTGAACAAATTGAGGCCGGTGACGTTGGCAAGCTGGAGTTTCACTGAGCGATTGTCCCGAAAGATTTGCCGAAATTGCGGCGTGCAGATGTAACCATCAATGTACCGTCGCATCCCGCATAATGAACAAATCCGCACCCACCCCGAAACGCTGACATAAGCGCGCAATCTGGCGCACGTTCAATTGGCGCTTGCCGGCCAGCACCTGCGACACCACGCTCTGGTTGCCGATTTCGGGCAATTGCGACTGATTCAGCCCGTGCTGTTCCATCAGGAAATTGACCGCCTGCGCGGGCGTTACGTCCGCTATCGGGTAATCGCGCTTGTCCTGCGCTTCAAGCAGGTCGGCCAGCATGAGAAACAGGCTTTCGTACTTGCCGCCTTCGCCCGCTTCTCCACTGTCGGCCAGCGCATTCATCAGCGACACCAGATGGTCGTAGTCGTCGAGGCTGGCCGCCATGCGGAAAGCCATGAAGGACTGGTGAACTTTCTCAATGGTCACGACATCCATTTGTCGTACTCCTGGTGCGTAAAAACATGACGGACGAAGCAAAGCCGTTTGCCAAAATTCAGCAAGGCGATGATGCGCCACTTGTTGCCGCCGATGTCGAACACATGAAAATCCCCCACCTTGTCTACGCTGCCGAAGGTCGATTTCAATTCGGCGTGATGGGCGAAATTGCGGGTTTCCATTGCCTTGCGCCAGACCTGCAACGGTTCGCTCGCCTCTGGATGTCCCCCGGCAAAAGCGACCAGCGCGCGGTTGGAAATCACTCTCATGACTGAACTATTGCATATTGCAATTATTTTCGCAATGTTTGCATGACGCGGGGGCACAAAGCCCGTGGTGACCTGTTTCTGGCTGTTTTCAATCAGCTAAAGTAAGATCGCAATTTTGGCCGAATCAGGCCGAGATGGAACGCCGCCATGAAACACATCAAGAAATCCGCCAAACTCGCCAACGTCTGTTATGACATTCGCGGCCCGGTGCTGCAAATCGCCAAGCAGATGGAGGACGAGGGCCACAAGATCATCAAGCTGAACATCGGCAACCTGGCCGCCTTCGGCTTTGATGCGCCCGAGGAAATCCAGCAGGACATCATCCTCAACCTGCCCGGCGCGGCCGGTTATACTGATTCCAAGGGCATATTCGCGGCGCGCAAGGCGGTCATGCACTACAGCCAGCAGAAGCACATCAAGGGTGTGACGCTGGAAGACATCTACATCGGCAATGGCATCTCCGAACTGATCGTGATGTCGATGAACGCGCTGCTCGATGCCGGCGACGAGGTGCTGGTGCCGACGCCGGATTATCCGCTGTGGACGGCGGCGGTCAGCCTTTCCGGCGGCAAACCGGTGCATTACCTGTGCGATGAGGAAAAAGGCTGGCTGCCCGATCTCGACGACATGCGCAGCAAGATCAACAAGAACACCAAAGCCATCGTCATCATCAACCCCAACAACCCGACCGGCGCGCTGTACCCGGACGACCTGCTGCACGAAATCGTCGACATCGCCCGCCAGCACCACCTGCCCATCTACGCCGACGAGATTTATGACAAGGTGCTGTACGACGGTAACCGGCACACCTCGATCGCCGCCCTGTCGGAAGATGTGCTGACCATCACCTTCTGCGGTCTCTCGAAAAACTACCGCGCCTGCGGCTACCGCGCCGGCTGGATGATCGTCTCCGGCGACAAGCGCCACGCCAGGGATTACATCGAGGGGCTGGATATTCTGGCTTCCATGCGCCTGTGCGCCAACGCGCCGGGCCAGCATGGCATCCAGACGGCGCTCGGCGGCTATCAGAGCATCGACGACCTGGTGGCCGAAGGCGGGCGGCTCTGCCGTCAGCGCGACCTGGCGCACCAACTCATCACCGCCATTCCCGGCGTCACCTGTGTGAAGCCCAAGGCGTCGCTGTACATGTTCCCCCGGCTCGACCCGAAAATTTACCCGATCAAGAACGACCAGGCTTTCATCGCCGAATTGTTGCAGGAAGAAAAAGTGTTGCTGGTCCAGGGCACCGGCTTCAACTGGCCGCACCCGGATCATTTCCGCCTGGTCTTTTTGCCGCACGAGGACGATCTGCGCGAGGCCATCGGACGGCTGGCCCGTTTCCTGGAAAACTACCGCAAGCGGCATGGCACCGCCTGAGATCGTCGAGATCACCACGGCGGACGGCGTGCTGACCACCCGAATGGCTGACGCGCGCAAGCTGTAAAAACAACGAGGCAAAAAGGGGGGCGCAGATGAGCATGAAAAATGTGTTGTTTGTAATTTTTGTTTCAACAATTCTGATGTCATGTACAAACAATGCTCCCCAAAAAAACTTGCCTTCTCAAGATAAAAACGAGATCCGTGCCGCCTGGGAAAAACGGCGCTTAAATCGCAATATTGATATTGGTTCACTTGGCATCTTGTTATTGAAAGAGGGGGGCGAAAAAACCACGCTAGATTCTGTCAAGCCTGATCTGCCAAAAGGGTTTATTATATTTTATAACAAATATGTTTCACTGGAAGGGGGTTATAATCTTGGAGGGCGATGGAGCTATGTCTTTGTAAATTGGTGTAAAGATAATGGCGGCAAGGTCGTCGATAGCACGCCAAAAAACCCAATAAAAGGCTACAATTTTGAATATGGCAGGAAAAAAACATGCTTTGATCTGGATGCGCTGAATTATTTGGACATCTACGACCCTTTGGCTGAGATTTCTCTTATAAATGACAGCCACCCCTATTTTGATGCGCGCTATTATTTGATTGTTCAATCAGACAAAGACATCATGGGCACCAAGATCGAAATCGAAGAGGCAAAGCGTGAAACGAACAAATAAGAAAGATGTACAGCTTCAGTTTGAATTTTGAGCAACAACTGATTTTTGCGGGGTGATGAATGATGAAGAATACATTCAAGCGAAGCCGAACCCTTTTGCGCTTCCTTGAAAGCTACCGCAAGCGGCATGGTACCGCCTGAGGTTGTCGAGATCACCACGGCGGATGGCGCGCTGGCCGAGCCGCTATGGCTCTCGCGCGCCGAGGGCGTGCACCGGCAACTGCGGCCCAACCTGCCAGCGGACTATGCCGGACGGCTGCGCGAAGTATTTGCCAACGGCGCTCGCATGGTCGTCATCGCCGAAGATGGCGCGGTGTGCGCGCTGGCGCTCTGGCGGCTGATCGAAAACACCTATGAGGGCCGCCGCCTTTATGTCGACGATCTCGTCACCGACGAAGCGCGGCGCTCGCAGGGCCACGGCCAGCGGCTGTTCGGCTGGCTAGAGGAAAAGGCGCGACAACTCGGCTGTAATGTAGTTGCGCTCGATTCCGGTGTCCAGCGCGCCGGGGCGCACCATTTCTATTTTCGTGAGGGCATGCACATCCCCTCGTTTTGCTTCAGGAAGGCGATCAAATCATGAAACCCATCAACGTTGGCCTCATCGGCATCGGCACCGTCGGCGGCGGTACCTGGACGGTTCTTCAGCGTAATGCGGAGGAAATTACCCGCCGCGCCGGGCGGCCGATTCGGATTACCGCCGTGGCCGACAAGAATCTGGCATTGGCCAGGCAAATCACCGGCGGCGCGGCGCGGCTGACCGACGATGCGTTTTCACTGGTCGATGATCCTGAAATCGACATCATCATCGAACTGATCGGCGGCTACGGCATCGCCAAGGAAATCGTCATGCGTTCGATTGCCAGCGGCAAGCATGTCGTCACCGCCAACAAGGCGCTGCTGGCCGTGCATGGCACGGAAATTTTCACCGCCGCCCAGCAAAAGGGCGTCATGGTGGCCTTTGAAGCGGCGGTGGCCGGCGGCATCCCGATCATCAAGGCGCTGCGCGAGGGGTTGACGGCCAACCGCATCGAATGGGCGGCGGGCATCATCAACGGCACCACCAACTTCATCCTCTCGGAGATGCGCGACAAGGGGCTGTCCTTCGCCGAGGTGTTGAAGGAAGCGCAGCGCCTGGGCTATGCCGAGGCCGACCCGACCTTCGACATCGAGGGCGTGGACGCGGCGCACAAGGCGACCATCATCTCGGCCATCGCCTTCGGCATTCCGGTGCAGTTCGACAAGGCTTATGTCGAGGGCATCACCCGACTGGAAGCCGCCGACATCCGCTATGCCGAGCAACTGGGCTACCGCATCAAGCTGCTCGGCATCGCCAAGCGCCGCGAGCAGGGCGTCGAGTTGCGCGTGCATCCGACCCTGATCCCGGAGAAGCGCCTGATCGCCAACGTCGAGGGAGCGATGAACGCCGTGCTGGTCAAGGGCGACGCGGTGGGGGCGACGCTGTACTACGGCAAGGGCGCCGGCGCCGAGCCAACCGCTTCGGCGGTGATCGCCGATCTGGTCGATGTCACCCGCCTGGCGACGGCGGATGCCGGGCATCGCGTGCCGCACCTGGCCTTCCAGCCCGATGCCATGTCCGACCTGCCGGTGCTGCCGATGAGCGAAATCGAAACGGCCTACTATCTGCGCTTGCGCGTCGAGGACAAAACCGGCGTGCTGGCCGACATCACCCGCATCCTGGCCGACCAGGGCATCTCCATCGACGCCCTGCTGCAACGCGAGCCGGAGGAGGGCGAGGGCGAAACCGACATCATCATCCTCACCCACGTCTGCCAGGAAAGCGCGGCCGATGCCGCCATCGCCCGAATCGAGGGGCTGCCGGCGCAAAAGGGCAAGATCAAGCGCATTCGGCTGGAGGAGTTGCAGTAGTTGGGAGTCGAGAGTTGAGAGTGTCTT